>Ga0209489_103768_pt1 | contig 29000 bp, 9 predicted proteins | sample SiratrowhiteBW_FD_187527 | JGI IMG/M metagenome (GOLD analysis project Ga0209489, IMG submission 187527) | Root nodule microbial communities of legume samples collected from California, USA - Siratro white BW (SPAdes) (version 2) | ecosystem: Host-associated > Plants > Roots > Nodule | place: USA...
TTTTTTTTTTTTTTTTCTATTTTCATTCAATTAATACAATGAGTTACTTCAATGAAACTCTCTCATGTTCTTTGAGATCAATGGTTTTTGCCTTCACCAACTTGTAGTAACATGTATCTCTTGAAATTCTGACTGAGTTCTTTGTTATCTTCCAGTGAACTTACAAAAGTGTACACATGTAACATTCTTGTCATACTAATTAGACATTATAATAATGCTTCTCTTCATTGGAATGAGCAGAATGGATGGAGGACAATGGTCACAAGCAAGCAGGCTTAGTTACAATTTAAGAGATACAATTTCTCGTTCCACAGTTCAGGTAACCTTGTGATATAACTCTTAATATGTGATGTTCTTTATATCAGAATTCATATTAGAATTTACTTTAAGATAAAACCATCATGCAGTGATTTCTGATTGACTAATAGGGTAAACAACTTTTATAAGACTCATGAAAAGGTCATTTCATTGACATTAGTACTATGATATTGAAAAGTATTATTTGGTTTGACAGGTTTATCCCAAGTCATGGACTGCACTTTACATGCCTTTGGACAATGTGGGGATGTGGAATGTGAGGTCTGAGAATTGGGTTCATCAGTATTTGGGCCAGCAATTTTATCTGAGGGTGTATTCCCCTGCAAATTCATGGAGAGATGAGTACCCAATTCCAAGTAATGCTCTGAGGTGTGGCAAGGCTGTGGGTCACTACTAATGCTACCAATATGGAGATTTTTTGTTGAACAATGTCATTCATTTCCTTTCAAGGCTTAACTCAAGCCAATATTCTCTTGTACCATTCATGTTGTGATGCCATATATTATAGAATCATCCTCTCTTCATGTTATGTCCAAATTCAGCTATAAGATAGTCTGTATTTGGATTATGATATTCTTATATATACTATTTATTTCAATAGGTTCAAGGGACCCAATTCTAATGTGTCATGGAAATGAGATTGTTATTATTGTTGTTGGTGTAGTAGTTAGTTGTTTTTGTTAATATAGGATTTGTTTGGTTGTGTTTTCTAGAAAGACAAGGTATCTTTTGATTAAAATTATGTTTCATTAACAAACAGATACAAACAAAGTGAAGATAATAAAAACAATAAATAAAATATAATTAATAATAAACACAGTAAAAAAATAAAAATTGAATAGAAGACTTTTAATAGAGAGTAAAGTATAGATATTACAGAGAGATTATAAAAACAACTTATGAAATAACGATGAATTGTTTCTAATTTATATCATTAACTTTTAAATATTACTTATAATAATAAGATATGAAAATAATTTAATCTTATTTAACTACTTTTTTATTTTTATTTTGGAGAAATATTATGTACAGATAACTATATTCATAAATGATTATTATATCTTGTAACAAAAACTTAACATCAATTTTTAAAATTATGTTATGTAGTCACAATCATCCATATTTTGTCAAATAGTGACTTGCACATGCATGTAAGTTTTCAATCTTACAACTTAGATTTTAATATAATACTGTACAAAACCAATTTTTGGCGTAAATAAAAACTATCCTCAATTTATATATTATTTTGTTAAGTTTAAGATTGTTTAAATTTAAAATAAGTGTTTCTGAGAGAAATAATTTCTAAAATTACTTATATAAGAAATAAATATGTCTTCTTTCTTGAAAGATTAAAAATATTTACTTTTCAAGCACATAAACTATAAAAAAAAATTATTTTATTGAAAAACACTTTATAAAGAAAAACATAAACTATACAAATTGAACTAAATCTAAGAGGCTCTTGGCAAGTAATAAGATAGTTGTAGCTAATAAATTACTCTCTAGCAGGTAAAATTTGTAATTTAAAAATTTTTAGTTGAGTAAATAAATAAAGTTTATTATACTATGAGATAGTTGGTAGATAATAAATTACTTCAACCTGATAAATTCTTAATTTATGAATTTTAAGTTGAGTAAATAAGTGAGATTTATTATATTATAAGTGTTTGATAAAGTAAGTAATAAATAGGTAACTATAAATTGACATAAATATATAAATGAAATTTATAATTTTTAAACAAAAATATAGTATTATATAATTATAATTTTACATTTTTTATAATAATTAAAATTTTTAGTATTTTTTTAAGTTGTATAGGTATTTTTATCTGGACAAGTCAAATTTAAATAAGCTGATGCAATAATATTAGTAAAATTTAATTTTTATTTATTTTCAAAAATTAAAACTTTTTTTATTTCTCAATTCAATTTATAACGTTATTTTTTTAATTTGAACTATATGAAAATATAAAAAGTAATGTAATAAATATTAAAAGTAATGTAATAATTAATTATCTGGGAGTAACCTTTGTAAATAGAAGAGTTTATATTATCTTATGATGACGACTGCATAGAGTGTGTTGGATAAAGTTAACAAGTTATTTAAACTATCTTATATTAATTTAAATAACATATTTGATAAGTTATTAAAGTAATTTATTTTATAAACTTCTAGCAATAAGCTATTTCAGTTAACTTTGTAACTTATTTAATTTTTATTTATTTATACAAATTGTATTATTATTTAAGGGCAAAGATACCACACATTAAAGAAAAAAATTAACTTTATTTATTATTTACATCCAATACTACTATTGTTAATACACTTTAAATGTTCATGCTGATAATTAATATTTATATTTGGTCATATGTTTTGTTAAATCTTCTTATAAGTTTAGAATTACCTTAAACATAGGAAGAGTTCAAAACATAGTTTTATTAATTTAGTTTTATAAAATCATATACAAGGTTTAAAATATTATTTTATACTTTTTGGAATTAAAGTATTAGTTATTAGTGATGATAAGAGAGTTCTACTATAACTATTAAATTAATCATGTTCATATATAAATGTTTCCATATCTTCCATAGTCTCATATTATTTAGGAGTTAAGGTCAATAAAAATGTAAATACATCTTCTTTCTTTGATTTTTTTAAAATATCTTGTAAGGATAAAATCATAACTGGAGTTTCTAATTTCAAAGAGAACAATATCTTAAATACAATGATTGATCATAATAATGTTATTTCAAGAATGAGGTTGGGTTACTGACACTATCTGTGAGAATGAAAAAGTAATTCCAAAGTCAATTCGTCGTTTCCTTAGCCCTCTACTAGGAGGAATGGAACGGTGGTTCTAAAGAAAAATCCTCATTCCCCTCAGACCTCGACTGAGGGCCTTCTCCTGGTACGTCGACATTCTCACATTTCTTAAGAGTCGAAACGAAGGACAGTTTAAATACACCTTGCCTTAACCCTCTAAACACATTTTAGGGACAAAATTGTGATGGAACCCTCAGGTTCAAAGTGGACAATACATAGAATGCGACGATTGACCCTAATGATTTTTATCTCAATAGACTTAAGGTTGGAACACTGACGTTGTTTATTGTTTGTCAAGGCTTATCTCACCCAGGCCAATCCATTTTCCAAAGACCTAGGAGAATATTGCAGGTTGCTCCTCACTACACTTGAGAGACCAACCTTGGAGTGATACTACTCTCTTCTTTAGAATTTCATAGACACATTTGACACCTTTTGTGTAAGGCTCTAAACTCAGTTTGTCGATTACAAATCCATGGTCGTGTCCTTAGCCTCCTTACATAACATCATATAAGGAGATATCAAGTCGCTTCAACAACATATGGCTTGATTTGTCAAAGCATCTATAAATTCCCTATTTACATATAATAATGTTCATGCGTGCCCTTTTAGTGGGACTCTCTTCGGCATAGATACATTTGACACCTTTTGTGTAAGACTCTCGATTGCAAATCTATGGTCGTGTCCTTACGTGCGCTTATCCTTTTTACACAATATCATATAAGGAGATATCGAGTTGTTTCGACAACATATAACTTGATTTGTCAAAACATATAGTAAATTCCCTATTTACATCTCATAATGTTCATGCGTGCTCTCGTAGTTGGACTTCGTCCAAAAAAATTTCTTTATGTGTTGAGCTTCCTGTTAATATGGATGCATTTCTTACTCAAGCGACCCAATATACTAGTGATTTTTATAATAACAAACATTATAAGATTTGATATATATACTAACACTTTTGTGTGCAGATAAATATTAAAATAATATAAGTTCATATTGTTCTAATTGATAGACATCTATAGTTCTTACAATTCTTATCTTTATAATTTATTTAAAATGATAATTAAGTTGTAACAATCTTTTTATTTCTAAATAAAAATACTTAAATTTCTTTTAATAAAAGTTTTGTTCTAGTGAATATAAAAATTGAAGAATTTGATTTATAGTGAGATAGTTGTGAAGGTGAAAATTGTTATGAGTGACATTAATGCCAGGATAGGTTAAGTTTAATCAAATTCTAATACTTGAATGGTTATGTTCTTAATTAAAAAGATTAACATTCTGACTATCAACTATAACTTTTTGTTTAGTGATAATTATTTAATCCAATATAAGTCATTATTTCTAGACCACATGATACAATCATTGTGGTAAAAGTTAACCCTAAAAAGATATAAAGAAAAGTTATGCATAGACTTAAAAAGTCACTCCCTATTTAATAAAAGTTCTTTCCATCATGACTAAATTGACTTCTATCATTCTTTACTCATACTAATACCATTAAAACTTTTATAATTTTGAGTAACTAAAGCGTTGAAAAATGTTTTAAAAATAAATTTTTATTTGATATTTCTCACCATTTTAATAACCATTCTTTACGAAATTCAACTTAGACTATCAGCTCAACTTTCTTTAAATCTTCTCATTTCACTTCAAATAGTTCACGCTTAGTCTTAATAAAAATAATAAACATATTAAATTCTCCCCGTAGAAAAAAAATGAAAAATATCTCAAACATCTCTTTTTATTTTCTATTACAATGTTTATATTATTATATAATGATTTTTCAATTTTACATGATTTGTCATTTACAGATAGAGAAATACAAACTAGACCAAAAATAGATATATTAAATAAACGAAATTAGTTTGTGGATGTAATATAATAAAATAAAGCTAGATTGAGGTACCTAATGAAAGGAGTAATGAAGAAGTCACTCCCAATAAATTTTAGTAGTTATGAGGAAAACTTCCAGCTCCTATTAATCATTGGTTGAGAATGATAATTAAACTAAACAAGAGATTTAAACATTTTCTTTCCTTACCCTGTTAATCAAGCAAGAAATTTCCAAAATTTTGTTTCAATAAATTTTTTATACGTATATAATTTTATTTTTTATTTAAAAGTATTTTTAATTAAAAATCTTCAAAAAATTTTCAATTAAGTTTTTTTTAAGTATATAATTTTTATTTTTGTTTTAAATGTATTTTTAATCAATAACCAAATCAAATTGCACCATAAACACCATATCCAACTACTAATTCAATTTTACCTTGAGTTAATGAGTTGTCAATTTACTCTTAACACTTGCTTCTATTTTTACTCTTAAATAGTTCTAAATCATATATATGTTTTTTGTGTGTGTATAAAGAGACAACTATAAAGTTTAACTTAAAAGTCTATGCAAATTATCCAAATTTATCACCAATTAATCAGTTTCGGTGTTATTCAGTCATTTGAGTGTGGTATTTTTTCCATAAAAAAATAATATTTAGCTAGCAACTCAATTGAGAAATTACAATTTATACATTTAACAAGTTGTCAAGCCTATAAACTGATATAGGAGAGGCTAAGACCCTTTTCACATGTATGTATTGAACCAAAATTTAAATTTCTATTTAAAAAATATTTATATTTAGTATTAACATTTCTTCAAATAAATTTTGTCCACAAAAGAGCTACTCTTACACATTTATTTCTTAAACTATAAACAAGTATCTAATAAGTTGACATAAAATATATTTAGTAAAACTAATAAATTAATTACTAATTTATTCAACTGTTAAGTTAATTTGACAATCAATACAAAAGTATTTGGTAGGTAGATGAAGATAATTATTATTTTAGAAGTTTCTAACTTATTATACTTTGTAGTTTATTTAATTTTCTTTTATTATTATTTCTTTATATTATAACATATTTTTGTTCTCTTAAATTTACTTTACCTATTATTATGTATTTCAATTTTAAAACACGATGATATTTTTTTTACGTAATTCAAATTAAAAATAATTTAACGTTTTAAATAGATCTAATTAATATTTCATTATGTATTTCATTACATAATGATACTCTTATATTTTAATACATTTTCATATTAACTTTAATTTATTTTAGTTGTTACTTTTAATATTATACATATAACCATATATTGTACTATTTTTATTATTTATTCTATTATTTTTATTTTTTTATTCAGATCAAATTACAAAAATATATAATAAATTAAAGTAGCAAATGTTTTCAATATAACAGTAATTTAAACTAAGAAATAAATAAATTTAAATTTTTAAAAGATATCAATTTTGATTGATACCTATGAGATCAATTTTTTCAAACAAAATGACTGATTCAAATGAAAAACTATATATAACTTTTAATAAATAAATAGAAGTAATAAAAAAATTCGTTTTTATAATAAATGAAAATTACAGTTATACAAAATAATATATTTTTGTTTAAAAACACAAATGGTTTATATAATAAATTTATGTAATTATACTTAATTATTTTTTAAAATAGTTCTTATTTAATAAATTAATTTATCAACTTGTAAATTATTACGGTTAGTTTTATCAAATAAAATTATAATAAAACTGTTTAATACTTGGAATTAAAAAAATAAAAATAATTTAAATTGGTTTAAAAGTAATTTCATGTTTAAGATGATCTGAAAGTAAAGTTGTGTTTGGATTGGATCAAAACAAAACATTGGTAAAGCTTCTTGCAATGAACAGTTGTAATTCTGTCTCATGCAGCAGCAGGAGTCAACGAAGACTCGATCATTATTTGGTTTTGCAAATTTATGTTTTTCCATGACTGCCCATTCAGATTTGCCAGATTTGTCACTTTCAGACCAAATTTCTTTCCTTTTTCAATTAAAAAAAGGTAGAATTTAATTCTATGCAGAGAGGTAGATTGGTAGCTAAGACTATACGCGTCGGTGAAGTTGACTGAAGGTTTTCCGTGTGAATACCAAATCACTACCAACTATTGTTATGGATATTAATTGAACAATGAAATTATTGTTATAATTTTAAAATAAAAATAAAAGTTAATAAACTTATTATATATAACAGGATTGAATAACAGTGTACAAATCTTATACACTTTACATATCCAATTTACTATTTTATATTAGTAATACTCGAGTAACATATATAACTATAGTAATATTACATTCTGATATCCACTAATTATTGTGAATGAATTTTATTTTAATATTTTTAAGAGATTAAATAATCAAAATAAAGTTGCTAGTAAATTTTATTTGTATATTTTCTGAAAAATAAAGCGATCAAAATAAAATTATTATTGAAAAGGATATTAATTATTAAAGAGTTATTTATAATTTAATTGTATATATTCATATTTTTATTTAGATCTATGAAATAAATATTATTTTTAAATGATTACTTTTTTAAAATGTATATTTTATGGTGTAATTTATTTAAATTTGTTCATTGGTATCTCTCTTTTTAGTTGGAGTTTAATATTTTTTAATAGACAACTTCAATTCTCTTTCAATTAGAGAAGAATTTTTGGTTTGTATGCTGTTATTTTAGTTTCTTTCAATAAATTCAATGTATAATTTGCTAGGAGGAAAAAATATAAGATTTTGATCTTGAAATCTCAATTCTAAAGAAGTATTTAAAAAGGACTAAGATTTTTCATTTAAAATTTATTCATTTGTTAAATACTATTTCAATGTCTTGTGTTTGTCTAGATCATCTTCTGTAATTATCATGTCATCAATATAGATAATCAAAATTGTAATCTTTCCTTTTTTTTTTCTTTATAAACAAGGTAGGATAATCTTGGTTACTCTATTAACATCTAAAAACAAGCATTGACTTGGTGAATCTAACAAATTATGCTCGTGACAATTGCTTTAGTCCGTATAATGACTTTATTAACTTGAATACCTTCCTGTTACTTATATAGGATTCCCACATCCTCTGGTAGTTCCATATAAATTTCTTTAAATAATTTCTCATGTAAGAAGATATTTTTCACGTCAAATTATTGTGAGGACCAATCAAAGTTTATAATTAGAGATAACAATACTTGAACTGTTCTAATTTTGACTACGATAGCAAGTGTTTCAATGTAATATATTACATATGCTTATGTATATCCCGTTGTCATTAATCTAGCTTTTGAATATCTCAATTGTACCATCTGTATCAAATTTCATAGTATAGACCCATTGACACCCTATTGGTTTCTCCTCATTCAAGGGATCGATCCTTTCTCTTGGAGTCAGTTAAAGCTTCTTGCATACTATTAGGAATAGATAAATAAATATTTGACTAGTAAATGTGATATTTGAGTTAGACAAATTTTGGTTACAAATGTAATTATTCATAGGATATTTGGTCTTATTGGTGAAGTCAGGACCATAAGTAGGTTTGCGAATACCTCTAGTGACATAATCTATTGTATTAGGTTTTTAGGCGATGACTGGTTTTTTGTATTAGATTCTTGAGGAGAGACTGATGTGTTATATCATCAACATTAATGGAAAACCTTCGATCCCAACGTTCTCAAATTCTTTCTCATTATGTGGTTGTTGATCATCATATTGTAGCACATTCTCATCATCTCCTAATTTTTACTTTCTTTATCTAATTTGAACTTAGTATCAACTTGTGAAATAAAAGTTTGAATGTCATCATAATTTCCCCCCTGAATTTCATAATCAGTGGAAAAATTTATCAATGTCTCATGAGAAATTACATCTATACTTGTAAATATTTGCTTGGTTTGTGAATTGTAACGTTGGTATCCATTTTGGTGATCAATATAGCTAAGGAACACATATCTTTCAGCTCTTTGAGACAATTTACTTCTCTGTTGCTTATGTAAGTAAACATAAGTCAGACAACCAAAAAATTTTGTCTGTTTATTCAACAATTCTAAGACTTATTATTACATTTGTATGTGATTAAAGAGGTGTCTTATACTCAAGAGAGCTAAATGATGTTCAATTGATAATATATACTACATATGTGAAAGCTTCTCTTCAATATATCGTTGGTAGATAAGCTCCAATCAGTGCAGCTAGACCTCTCATAATAGATGAAGATTGTTTCATTTCGTCACCCCATTCTGTTTTGGAGTATTTGAACAAGATATCTTATGAACAATTCCTTTGTTAACTAAAAATTGTTGAAGTTTTGATTGCATATATTCTTCTCCATTATCATTGTACAATATTTGAACTTGTGCTTTGATAAGCATTACAAAGCACATTAATCTAACCCAACATTGTAACCTTAGAATGATCATAAATTTTGTGATATACTTTTTTTGTCAAATCCAGGTAATACAACCTTCCTCACCTAATATTACAATCTATCATCTTCCTCACCTAATTAGGTTTGTGGATCTCTTTTCTTATGTGTTGCTCAACTTTCTTATATCTACTCACTCAATGTGAGATTTAAACTCAATTGAATATCTAACACTATATCATCTCTCTAACTAAAGAAAGAGAAAAAAAAAATCCTAAACTTTGTTATCAAATTGAAAAACAATTCACTCTACCATTTTCATACAAATACAACAGCATTTTACACCTACAAATCATGAGTTAGATAAGAAAGTCTACAAATCAGGATTAAATTAAAAAAATCTCATTATACAATATTTATACAAAATTATGATTTAGTAAATCAAATATTTTCATCTCAACAAAACCAATACAATTAACACCGAATAAATTTTATCTACTAATAATTTCTTTTAAACTATAGTACAAACAACGTACACGATGAGTAAACATTTTAATTGTTGGGGGCAAATCTAACTATTCTTAGGCTGTAAATTCTAGAGCAATTTGTATCTCACTGCAGATGATCACATAAGTGTACAAATAAAAGTGGTCACTAATTAAGCATTCAACCACAAACGAAGGGTACACGCCATCCGAGAAATGGTGGAGAGAAAATTTCAATGAACAAATTGGAAGAAGGGATGCAGCAGGAACCACTATTATCACAACCATATAATGAATCAAAGTGAGCACATAGTTTGCTTCAAGTTTTAAAGTTGTGACAGACTACATTTGCAAAACGTGTGTAGCTGTTTACAAGTGGATGAATGAGAATGCTAAGCACAAGGTAGTGGACAATGCAAGTTTAAATGCATTAAAAAAGATATAACAGATCTGCAAGAGTCTCCAATAGCTGAAAGCAAGGTGTTTAAGAAGTAATTGTTGGAAGGTGAAATGATATTGTTCATTATGAATGCTACCGTAAATATTGTACTAATTGCATACCATGTTTGATATTGTTCAATATGAACACTGTCAAACTATAATTTTAGTAAAGTGTTTTACTCAATAGTATATAAAAAATTGTAGAAAGGAACTGTGAAGATACAATTTGCAAGATTGAAACAGCATAACATAAATGCATCTATCTATGGGGCCACCGAATTAAAGTCCACGCTGGCTTAAGACTTTGACATGAGTTCCACTAGTCATCGTTTAATGTTGGTTCCAATTCCCCAACTGTTCATAGCATGCACCATTAATACCATTGTCTAGTGGACAAAGCCTATATAATGCGCACTCATAATTTCTGCCAGAGCAGGAAAGTGTCTTTTTGGCAATGGCTACTAATTTCCACAGGAAATGGGTTTCGGTGAGTGTTCTTGTTTTGTGCATTGTTCTTGAGTTGAGTGTGATCAGTGTTTTAGGTGATGAGAAGCTTGACCCACAAAGGTTTGGAGATGATTGTCGATTTGGACGTGGACCACGGTGTAGGGGTTGGAGGGGCCGCCCTGGCCGTGGTGGTGGAGTAGGTGGAGGAGGAGGGTTTGGCGGTGGTGGAGGTCTCGGTGGTGGTAGAGGTGGTGGAGGAGGGTTTGGTGGTGGTGGAGGTCTTGGTGGTGGTAGAGGTGGTGGACTAGGGGGTGGAGGAGGGTTTGGTGGTGGTGGTGGTCTTGGTGGCGGGGGAGGTGGTGGTCTTGGTGGTGGAGGAGGTCATGGCGGAGGTCTTGGTGGTGGAGGAGGTCTTGGTGGTGGCGGCGGTTTTGGAGGCGGGGCAGGAGGCGGGGCAGGTCATGGTGGAGGTTTTGGTGCTGGAGGAGGTGTAGGTGGTGGAGTAGGAGGAGGCATTGGTGGTGGTGGTGGTGGTGGAGGAGGAGGAGGAGGGGGTGGTGGGGGTGGATTGGGTGGTGGATCAGGCCATGGTGGAGGGTTTGGAGCTGGAGGTGGTGTTGGTGGAGGCTTGGGTGGTGGAGCAGGTGGAGGGGGAGGAGGAGGAGGAGGTGGTGGTGGTGGTGGTGGTTTGGGAGGAGGTTCAGGGCATGGTGGAGGATTTGGTGCTGGTGGTGGTATAGGAGGTGGTGGTGTTGGTGGGGGAGCAGGAGGAGGAGGTGGTGGTGGAGCAGGAGGTGGAATAGGTGGAGGTTCTGGTCATGGTGGGGGCTTTGGTGCAGGAGGTGGTGTTGGAGGAGGATTAGGTGGTGGTGGCGGTGGAGGAGGAGGAGGAGGTGGCGGCGGTGGAGGAGGAGGAATAGGTGGAGGTTCAGGTCACGGCGGAGGCTTTGGTGCAGGTGGTGGTGTAGGAAGTGGAGGTGGGGCAGGTATAGGTGGAGGTGGCGGCGGCGGTCATGGCGGCGGTGGAGGGATTGGTATTGGAATTGGCATTGGAGTGGGAGTTGGGGCTGGAGCAGGTCATGGTTCCGGCAGTGGTTCCGGTGTTGGAGTTGGTGGAGGAGGAGGTGGGGGTAAACATTAGGGTTTAAGCATGCATGCATGAGATTGTGGAGATTTACCTAACACTATTTGGATATTCCTAAGGAAAGTCCTTTATGTAAGGATTATGATAGAGTCCATGTTGTCTTGTCTTGTTACTCAAAAGCTTTGGAAATATCCTATTACAATATTATGAAAGTTACATTTCTTTTACTAGTCAAAATCATGAATATTGAGAAAACTGTGATAAATTACTTATTTGCATGCAAATGAGGTCTTCCTCAAATTCTGGTTTGATATGGAACTTTGCCATTTATATATCTCAAGAAGTTTCATCCTTATCTGATCTGTTAATGTGGAGTAGCTAGATGGTGTGAAATTGTTTGGTAAAGTCACCAAAAATATATTAATGAATTAAATTAGTATTGGTCATGGGTAAGTTTCAAACTTTATGTGCATTGTCGTCATAAGTGGCTCGGGCAACCATTACCCTTGTTAGAGACATTAATTGTGCATCGTACATTTCTACCTTAAAATAAATTAAGAATAACGAAAAATATAAAATGCATCAAATTATATGTTTTTAAATTTTATAGAGAAAATTGTATTATAAAGAAGTTAACTCAATATACGATAAAAAGAATATTTGTGACGAGAACATAATTTATCTATAAATAGATATAAATTATGTTCAATTCAATTTCAAAGTTTGTGTGCATAACAAAACAAGTTGATTTATTAGAGAAATTATTTGGAGTAAGTTAAAAATGATTTTTTTTAATTTTTTTCATACGGAAATTATTTTAAATTTTTTATGGACTTTAAATTTTATAAGTAAATGGAAATTTTCAAGTAATGTAAATAGAAAAGTTAATTTATTAGAGAGATTTTTTATGAGCCAAAAGAAAAAATAAATATTTTCAAAATTGTACACACCCTATTTCAAATCTCATTCTCAGCTACCCCTTCTAAAAAAGAAACAACCGGGCTGTATAAGATTTGTTAAAAACCAAGTCTGTTTGGCAAATTCAACAAAGCACAAAAATAAGTTATTAGAGAGTATTACTCGCAGATGAGTTCATTCAACTTCAATTAGATCAGTTGGGATCTCTTAATCTCAATTATATTCTAGGTATACCGAATACACCTTCAAACAGCAAATGTGTGTTTGGATAAATCTTTTCAAAATTATTTTTGAAATATAATCGATTTTTATTAAAATAATTATTTAGGTCTAAATGTTATATACTTTTTACCAAGAAAGTTTTTATCGTAAAAGTAAAGTTACTATTAAAGATAGTTTGAATATTTAAATAATTACAAAATCTATTTTTTATTCCTTAGATGAATTCTAAATTTAATTTAATTTAATTTTACAAAAGCAGTTGCATCTATTCCTATTTTATAAATTGATTTTATTTTTAATTAATATTAAATCTTCAATATATATTTTTTACATTGAAACTGTTCAATTGATATGCAAAATTAAATATTTATAAATAATTCGAAAGTAAGATGAAATAATTATAGAGAATTCAGAAAATAGATTGAAAGCAAAAGTTATTTATTATTTTCATTCTGTCTGTGTGAGTACAGTACAATAAAAACTATATATTATGGGAAAAAATCTGGTTTGAAATCTGCATAAAAAAATATGTTTCTTTTAACATCTGTGACGTGACAAATCTTTCTCATGTGTAAACTTGTATTTTTTGTATTTTTGTGAACTTTTATTTTTTTCATCTACTTTTAAAACTAAACATTTATCTTTTTTACTTATCTATTTTGTTTATCATTTTAAAATTTGATTTTTTTCTATTAATTTTATCATACTTTTATTATTTTTAAGTCTTAAATTTATATATTTTTCTTTTATTACATATATAATATCTTTTGGCAGATATACAATATGTTACATTTGGTCATCGATCAAAACATGTTTATGCCCTGTGAAATATTGTTATAAGCTTAGGATTAATTTGAATGGAAAAAGAATTCAAAACATCATTTTATTAATTTAGTTGTACAATCATACACAAAAAAATTAAAAAAATATTTTACACACTTGTTGTAATTAAAGTATTAGTCATTAGTGATGATAAGAGTGTCCTACTACAACTATCAAATTAACTATATATATATATATTCATAAGAATAGTAAATTTTCCTATATTGAAAACTTATAATTAGTGACTGAAAATTATAATTATTATTAATAACTGAGTTAGTGATTATTTTTTTTCTTTAAATGAATGATCGATTTGGTGACTAATCTTTTTTTATCGTGAAAAATCAGTTGTCAAATTTACAACTTATTTATTTATTTTGCATGTTATTAATTTAAATATTAAGATATGATTTTTTTTCTCTTCTTAATTGTTTTCAAAGACAAACATATTTAGTATTCTATAAATCGAAGACTATATTAGTCTCTAGAATTTATTATTTAACCTTTTCTAATTTATTACCTTAAATAATAAATTTAGAATGTTTTCATCTTTCCTCTTAATTCAATTTTCAAATTTTCCTCTTAATTCCATTTTCAAATTTCACGCATGCGACTAAATCTTCCCAAATTCTACAAATTATTCACGTTTTGCCTCTTTGCCAATAAATCTTCACCATTGCCACTAATAAGAATCCTTACAAGCTCAAAGTTTAATCTTTACACAATGGTATACTGTTGTCTAAAAAATAAAAATTTGATTTATACAACAAAACTTAAGTAATTAAATATTTTATATTATTTTACGTTGACTAATTTATCAGGTAATTTAACAAACACTTCTAATATAATAAACTAGCATATACGTTAAGAACCAATAAGCTAGAAGTTTATCAATAAGAAATTCGCTTATCAGTTATCAATTAGAAATCAGGTTATTAGTTATCTACTAGATTTGCTAAACATATTCACAAAGTACTTTTAATAAGATCAACAACTTATTTAAGTAATTTATAATATAGTTTGACCAATATAAAAAAATGCTTGATAAGGTATTTAAATAGTTTATTGTAGGAGTTTTTACATTATAAACTACAAACTACATTGGCTAACTTATAACTTGCATTCATAATCCTTAATATTTTTACTTATTATTATGTATTTTAATTTTTATAAAGATAATTAATCATTATACTATTTTTACTATCTGTCAAATTACCCTTTAATTTTATATGTAAATTAGCATCACTTAATCAAGATTTCTTTACCTGATAATATATGAAAATTGTAAAAAAACTTGATATAACAATAGTTTAAATGCTAAATTAAAAAAAATAATATACGAAAAGTATATGAAAATTTCAATTTAAATTAAAAAATTGAAGTCTACAAACCCATTAATTCTAAGCAGAGAGGTCGATGGGTACAAGCCAAGTATCCGCGTCTGTAGAGTTGACCATGTCCTTTTCCTCACTCCGTGTATGAAAAGCACCATAATTTCAACTTTTTTTGAATAATAAGTTTTATTATTAATAACTGCAGTTTTAAGTTTTTGACATTTTTTTAATTTTAGTATAAAATTAATTGCATAGTTTAATTTAGCTTCTAATTAATTAACAAACTAATTTAAATAATTTTATTGATTAAACAAATAAAACTTTTGTTACACCAATTTTATATCAACAAGTACAATTCTAATACTTTTTAAAAGCTTGGCAGTAGAATTGTGATTAATGATAATGATTTGCTTTCAGTAATAAATAATAATACTAAACTAAAAATAGGACATTAAGAGGAGTGGTGCATGTAGAGATAAGAAGGAAAACGGCTGATAAAAATATAAAAAAATAATTAAGTAAATAAAATAAGGGTTTGTTGAAAAAAGGTTGAAAGCTAAGTGTGTAGTGTGGATAGAGCAAAAGTTCACTGATGTTGGGTTTGACTACACTTGTGATGGTTTAATGTTGTCGCCAATTCCCCAACGGTTTCAGAAGATGTCCCATTAATAGCACTCACTTGTGGATGAAGCCTATATAAACCACACTACTCGTTTTGCAAGAGCAGCATCTACCCATTTGGTAAAGTGTGTGTATTCATATTAGTCGTTTAGAGAATTATGGGTGTGGCTACTCATTTTCATCCAAAATGGGTTTCAGTGAGTGTTCTTGTTATCTGCATTCTTCTTCACTTCAGTGTTGTCACTGTTGTTGTTGGAGATGACAACCTTCACAAACAAAGGTTCGGAGATGGGTTGGGCCGTCGTGGTGGTGGAGGAGGCTTTGGTGCTGGTGGAGGCGCTGGTCTTGGCAGCGGTGGAGGTGTTGGTGGCGGCGGTGGCTTTGGTGGCGGGGGAGGAGGTGGAGTTGGAGGTGGGGCAGGTCATGGTGGAGGTTTTGGTGCTGGAGGAGGTGTAGGTGGTGGGGTTGGGGGAGGCATTGGTGCTGGAGGAGGAGGTGGTGGTGGTGGTGGCGGTGATGGAGGAGGTGGACTGGGTGGTGGCTCGGGATATGGCGGAGGCTTTGGAGCTGGAGGTGGTGTTGGTGGAGGCATAGGTGGTGGAGCAGGTGGAGGTGGAGGTGGAGGAGGAGGAGGAGTTGGTGGTGGATTAGGTGGAGGCTCTGGACACGGTGGAGGATTTGGTGGTGGTGTTGGGGTAGGAGGTGGTGTTGGTGGGGGAATTGGTGGTGGTGGCGGAGGTGGTAGTGGTGGAGGTATAGGCGGAGGTTCAGGTCATGGTGGTGGGTTTGGAGCAGGAGGTGGTGTAGGGGGTGGAGGAATTGGTGGAGGAGGAGGCGGAGGGGGAGGTGGTGGTGGAGGAGGAGGTGGTGGTATAGGTGCAGGAGGTGGGGATGGGGCAGGTTTAGGTGGAGGTGGTGGCGGCGGTGGAGGGATTGGCATCGGAATTGGGATTGGAGTAGGAGTTGGTGTTGGTGTTGGTATTGGTGTTGGAGGAGGTGGAGATAAACATTAAGCCTGCAACATGCACGCATGACATTAAGGATCTTTACCCAACGTTAATAGGTTTTGGAAATGCATTATATTAGATAGTGACATTGACCATTCGAGATTTCGCAATTTGTATTTGTAACAAAGGCTTTACTTATTTGTATTGTTGAGACCCCAACAAAGTATCTACATGTAAAATCTTTCCAAAAACAATACAACAATTATATCATTAAAATCTTTACAGATTTCTCTCTAATAATTAATTGTAAATTTATTTTAGGGTGATATAAATATTTTAAAATATATTATCAGAGTATTTTAATTTTGAGAGAAGATGTACAATAACACGGCTTAGAATTTTAGCAAATTAAAGTAAAAATTGTGTGAAAAGAGTTATTAGACTTTTTTTTTAAGCTAACTAATTCGGTACTAAAAGTGAGTATTTGCGAAATACATATTAATAAGCTTTAAGATATTTCACTAAATCATCATGTGTAGTTAAATTTATGAGTAATCGAAGTTAGTTATACTTTTATTACAATATAAAATTGTTTTTCGTAGATATCATACTTAGTTATGATTGATAATAATTGACACTAATTAGATTTGATGTACATAGTCTCGATAACTCGGTCTCAAAAATTCGGTAGAGATGTTCTCTTTTTTTCCATCTTAATTACTTGGATTTTTTTTCTAAATGTTATAAAGTGCTCGGTCTTTCAAAAGTTTGATTCTAATATAGTTGAAAAAAGCAAGTCAAAATTCAAGAAGTTGGATTTTTTTTCTAAATGTTATAAAGTGCTCGGTCTTTCAAAAGTTTGGTTCTAATATAGTTGAAAAAAGCAAGTCAAAATTCAAGAAGTAAGAGTTGAATTGTATTTTAATATTTTTTTAAAGAATTTTTGTAAAGCTTCGTCTAATAGGTGTATCTTACAAAGTTTATACTTAGACAAATGATTTTCTAAATATTTTTCTTAAAAGTAATATTTAATGAAGAGATGAGATGTAACTTCTAGTTTGATAGTCACACCGGCAATAATGCTTATAAACTTGTTTTCACAAATTTCTCATTCTTAGACTAATTACAATTAAATAAAAAATATTAAAGAGACAATATTTATTCATGAACTTTTTATATTGGTTCATCTAAACACTAGGATACATTTAATTCATGATCAACATAGTTGAGTTCCACCAAGTACATTGAAGCTATAAAGATAAACTGAGTATTATTTTGACTTCAACCAGTCTTGACTAAAACAACTTAAGTTTTATTTTGAACCACAGTCATTCCTAACTAAAATATCGAGTATTGTTTGAAACATAACAACATAACCAATCCTGTATAAACCTATAGGTATTATTTAGAATATAATCATTTCTAACTAAGTCATTGGGTATTTTTTAGAACACACAAATGCTTATCAACACCCTAATATTCTTGCAGAATTTATAGCTGGACAATTAAAGAATGGAGTTTCATTTCGTAAAGCAATGAAAAAAGCTATTGAATTAACTGAACAAGCATGTACAAAAGGAGTTCAAGTACAGATTGCAGGACGTATTGATGGCAAAGAAATTGCGCGTGTAGAATGGATCAGAGAAGGTAGGGTTCCTCTACAAACCATTCGAGCTAAAATTGAATATTGTTGTTATACAGTTCGAACATGACTAAGGCTGAGTATTATTTGAACTACAATCACTCTTGACTAAACTTGAATATTCTATAAATTTAGTCAATCCTAGCTAAACCATTGAGGTTTACAAAAAAAGTAATATAAATGTTTGCTCACTAGAAAGAGAGATAATATTTTATGATAAATAGAATATAAAAAACATACTCTTCTAAATAATTATATATACGAATAATGTTATTTCTCACAAATACAAAACCTAAGAATGATTAAGAAAACTAGAGCTTGTGCACGTTCTTGTTGTAACAGTTTCGTCAGTTTTTATTATTTACAGAAATTTTCTTTATGTAGAGCTTAATAAGAAAATATTCCTTGCAAAACATTTGTAATCGTTAGGGTTTTTTTTTGCTATGCATTTTATTGCATCTAACTATGCTTTGGAATTGAGTCGCATTAAATGCTATTAACTTAGCATGAAATGCTATTGACTTATCATCAAATGCATGTAGCTTCTTTGAAAACATATATGAAAAATAAAAGTTTCACCAGTTCTAAAGGATAACTTCTTTAAGCAAGCAAAACACGTGGCTTAATTCAATTGGCTAACTCACTAACACTCACATCTTGCCTTTTTTAGAAAATTTTTTTGTATGAAGCAAATTTCAAGATATTCTTTAGAATATTTTAATATTGACAAAACATTACAAAATCCTTTTGAAAAAACGAAAGAAACATATCATACAGATATAAAATAAACAATTATTAGTTTGGCATGTAGTGGGACTTACGTTTGTCAGACAAAGTATATTTATCGTTTATTTAAACAAAAGCTTATTAGACTAAGTATATTCCTTTACTTTTGTTCAAATAAGTGCTTATCGTACGAAGAATGCTCATTTGTGATACAAATCACATAGTAAACAACACTTGAGTCTCTTCAAGTATGTCTCTTAAGCTAAACTAAACAAATGCGTCTAAAATAAAATTTTATTATACACTAAGTTGTTTAAACAGACAATTAAAATGAAATATGAGATCTATTGAACTTGAATACAACAGTGAAAAATATAAAAGTACAATTCAAAATGGTGAATTCATTTTTTTAAAAATATAAAAACTATTTGTATAATTAATTTCTAGTTTTTTCAAATCAATTTCCAAACTTTTTTATTAGTTTGGTTGTCAACATGTCAAGTTGATATATTAGTTGTTAAAAGAATGATTATATTACTTGTTCAAATTTCAAAAAGATAAAAAAAAAAAATTGTATAACATAAGAAAAAACAGGTTACAAAGTTAAAATAAAAAAAGAAAAGAATAGTGAATATAAGTCTTTTTATGAAGATATGAATGTGTATTAAGACGAATATAAGAATTAGAATGAAACAAATATGTATATGCTTACTCTAATATCCAGTTTAAAAAAAATAAATTTTATTCATACTTATATCAATATTCAATAAATATGATAATCTCTCATTAAATTTGAGACGAAATTTAGAATGGATTTATTTGTTATTCTTAATTTTAAGTATGATAGAAAAAACTTTTCTACAATTAATATATTGTGTTTAGAGTTGAAGATTTAAAATATAGGATTTCGTTTGTGAAATTAATATATTGGATTGGTATTCCATAAACTCATCCAACCATGCTATCATCGTATTGAATTAAGTAAAATCATTTGTATTCAACATTTAACTTTAAAATTTGGAAATTAAAATTCAAAAATAAAAAATTTTAACTAAAAATTAGTAAAGTCTTAAAATTGATTTTATTTTAGAAACTTTTCATAAATCTAAAACTATAAGCACTGTAATTATTTTTTACATTTTAAATGTACCATCAAAATACGAGTGTGTGTTTGGATAAATCTTTGCAAAAATTATTTTTGAATAAAATGTTTTTAATAAAAATAATGATTTATGTCTGAATGTTATTTTATTTTTTATCAAGAAAGTTTTTATCCTGAAAGCAAAGGTACTGTAAAACACAGTGTAAATATTTAAACAACTGCAAAAACAGCATTTTATCACTTTCAATGAAACTGTGAGATAAAATATTTTTTATTAAAATAACCAGACATCTATATTTTTTTAAAGAAAATTTACTAAAGTCAAAGACAATTTTCATTATTTCCATCATAAAACGAAAGCAATCTTGGCTCGTCACATGAAAATGAGTAAAAGACGTTTAAACTAAAAATATCTAGTTCTATATTATTGATGAATATACTAATTTAAAATAGTATAATGAAGTATGACTAATACGCATTGCCAATAAAAAAATGATTTAAAAATTGAATTGATTAGTGTGATTTACAGTTTTACATTTTAAAATTATTTTAAGTCAAATCCAACCCATAACAAATTATTTAAATAGTATATTGATATATTATTATATTAATTTGATGTGTTTCTTAAAGTTTTCTAAAACAGTTCGTACATGTTTTTTTTTTCTCAGTCTATTTTTTTATCACTTTATTCTTTGAAATTGCTCCTCTTTTATTATTATTTTTGTTTAGCTTCTCTACTATTATGAATTTGAAATTGTGATCCCCACGCCTATTTTTTATCTAGTAGTACTAAGTTTTTTTTTTCTTAATGTTTCTTAACTTGATTTTATTTTCCAGTTCTGTTTAATTTCTTTTTTGTTTTACTGATTTTACTAAACATTAGCTAATTTTACTAACCATACTTCTAAGATACAGGTCTTCTATATTAATACATTATAGAGAATTTTCGTATAAGAAAGTAACCCTCTTTAACATCTTTCGCGCACAAAAGGCTTCCAGTCAACAATGGTTTACAATTTAAATATGCTAAGACAGAACTTAATTATGGATAAATATATTTTAACACCGCTGAAACAAATTTACTCTCATTTCACGCTTACTTTTATTAATAAAATATTATATTTTAATAAAATAATCTTAATTTTAGATGTTAAATGGATCTAGATTCGTTTTAGCAACGTCAACACTCGTTAATTATACCTCTTAAATATTTTTATGCTATATATGAATTAAATTAAAATTTAACTCAATAATTTATATATACAAAATCTATGTTAATGAATTCACATAAAAATTTAAATTTAAATTAAATTTTTTTTTACAAACCCATTAATTTAAGCAGAGAGGTCGATGGGTAGCCAGCGGTATCCGCGTCCTTAGAGTTGACCCTGTCCTTTTCCTCATTCCCTGTATGAAAAGCGTCATAATTTCAGCTCAGTTCGAATAATAAGTTTTATCATTAATAGTTACAGTTTTAAGTTTTCGACATATTTTTATTTGTAGTATAAAATTAATTACATTTTAATTTAGTTTGTAACTAATTAACAAAGTAATTTAAATAATTTTATTGATACAACAAATAACTTTTCTTACACCAATGTTAGATCAACAAGTACAATTCTAATACTTTAAAAGCTTAACGATTTGTTTTAGTAATAAATAATAATAGAAAACTAAAAATAGGACATTGGGAGAGTGGTGCATGTAGAGATAAGAAGGAAAAGAGCTAAAAATAGAGTAAATAATTAAGTAAAAATAGAAATAAGCGTTTGAGTTGAAAAAGGTTGAAAAGTAAGTGTGTCTGGTGTGGATAGAGCAAAAGTCGACTGATGTTGGGTTTTGACTCTGATATTATTTCCACTTGTGGTGGTTTAATGTTGTAGCCAATTCCCCAACGGTTTCAGAAGATGTCCCATTAATAGCACTCACAAGTGGACGAAGCTATATAAACCACACTCCTCATTTGGCAAAAGCAGCATCTACCCATTCGATAAAGTGTGTGTATTCGTTTTACTTGTTTAGAGAATTATGGGTGTGGCTACTCATTTCCATCCAAAATGGGTTTCACTGAGTGTTTTTGTTATCTGCATTCTTCTTCACTTCAGTGTTGTCACTGTTGTGGTTGGAGATGATAACCTTCACAAAGAAAGATTCGGAGATGGGTTGGGTCGGCGTGGTGGTGGAGGAGGCTTTGGTGCTGGAGGAGGCGGTGGTCTTGGCAGCGGTGGAGGTGTTGGCGGCGGTGGCGGCTTTGGTGGCGGGGGAGGAGGTGTAGGTGGTGGGGTTGGGGGAGGCATTGGTGCTGGAGGCGGAGGTGGTGGAGGCGGCGGTGGTGGAGGAGGTGGACTGGGTGGTGGGTCCGGACATGGCGGAGGCTTTGGAGCTGGAGGTGGTGTTGGTGGAGGCATAGGTGGTGGAGCAGGTGGAGGTGGAGGTGGAGGAGGTGGAGGTGGTGGATTAGGTGGAGGCTCTGGACACGGTGGAGGATTTGGTGGTGGTGTTGGGGTAGGAGGTGGGGTTGGTGGGGGAATTGGTGGTGGTGGAGGAGGTGGTAGTGGTGGAGGTGGAGGAGTGGGCGGAGGTTCAGGACATGGTGGTGGGTTTGGAGCAGGAGGTGGTGTAGGGGGTGGAGGAATTGGTGGAGGAGGAGGCGGAGGGGGCGGTGGTGGTGGTGGAGGAGGAGGAGGTATAGGTGGAGGTTCGGGGCATGGTGGAGGGTTCGGTGCAGGAGGTGGAGGTGGGGCAGGTTTAGGTGGAGGTAGTGGCGGGGGTCGTGGCAGCGGTGGAGGGATTGGCATTGGAATTGGGATTGGAGTAGGAGTTGGGGTCGGAGGTGGTGCTGGAAAAGGTGTTGGTGTCGGTGTTGGAGGAGGTGGGGGTAAACCTTAATCGTGCAACATTCTTGCATGCATGCATGATATTAAGGATTTACCCAACGTTAATAGGTTGTTTTATTTACCATAAAGTGTTTTAAAGAGGTATAGGTTTTGGAATTACATTATATGATTAATGACATTGTCCATTCGAGAGTTCGCAATTTGTATCTGTAACAAAGGCTTTACTTATTTGTATTATTGATATCCCAAAAATTATCTACATGTAAAATCGTTCCAAAAGCAATACAACAATTATATCATTAAAATCTTTATAGACTTATCTCTAATAATTAATTATAAATTTATTTTAGGGTGATATAAATATTTTAAAAGATATTATCAGAGTATTTTAATTGAGAGAAGATGTGAAATAACAAGGCTTAGAATTTTGGCAATTTAAAGCAAAATTTGTGTGGAAAGAGTTGGAGTTTTTTTATAAGCAACTATAATTTTGTACTAAAAGTGAGTATTTACTAAAATACATGTTAATAAGCTTTAAGATATTTAAAAAAGTGATCATGTTAATAAGCTTTAAGATATTTAAAAAAGTGATCATGTTTACTTAAAATTGTTTTTAGTCTAAGTTGGTTATACTCTTATTATAATATAAAAATTTTTTTAATAGAGATATCCTTGTTAGTAATAATTGATAATGCATAGATCTAATCTACATCTTTATTCTATCTTTCAATACCCTTCAAGTAAGAACAATCATCATCTAGAAACGATGATGGTCTTGAAAACTCGAGAGAAACGCTCTCTCGATAATGAACTGTCATTCCATCTTAATTATTTGGATTTTCTCTCTAACTTTGTAAGGCGCTCAACTCTTTATAAGTTGAGCTCTAATACCAATTGAAAAAAAAAAGTCAAAACTCAAAAAGTGAGAGTTAAATTGTGTTTTAAGACTTTTTAAGATCTTTTGCAAAATTTCTTATAATAGATGTATCCAACAAATGACAAACGATCTTTTAAACATTTTTCCTAAAAATAACATTTGATGAAGAATGTGGGACACAACTTCTAGTTTTATAGACACATTATCATAAACCCTTTTATAATTTTGTTTTTGTAAATTTCTCATTCTTAAATTAATTAGAATTAAATAACATTCAATATAAAAATATTAAAGAGATAAAATATTTACTCATGAACTTTTTATATTGGTATTGTAAACACTAGGCTACACTCCATTCATAATCAACTTGATTGATTTTCACTAAGTACACTGAAGCTACAAAGATAAATAAGTACTATTTTGACTACAGTAAATCCTAACTAAAACAACCTAAGTTTTATTTTGAACCACAATCATTTCTAGCAAAAACTCTGAGTATTGTTTGAAAAATAACCAAGAGCATTATTTAGAATATAATCATTCCTAGCTAAATCATTGGGTATTATTTAGAACGCAACAGCTCATGGCTAAGGCTGAGTATTATTTGAACTGCAATTACTCTTGATTAAACTTGAGTATTCTTTAAATCTAACCATTCCTGGTTGAACCATTGAGGTTTACAAAGAAAGTGTTATAAATATCACATGCTTACTCACTAGAAACAGAAGTAACATTTTACAGAAAACATACTCTTCTGGACTACTATGAACATAAATAATGTTCTTTCTCACAAATACAAAACGAAAGGATGATTAAGAAAACTAGAGCTTGTGCACGTTCTTGTTGCAACAGTTTCGTCATTCTTTGTTATTCACAGGAATTTTCTTTATATAGAGCTTAACAAGAAAATATTCATTGCAAAATGTTTGTAGTCGTTAAGGTCTTTTGCTACTGCTTTTTATTGCATCTGATCAGAGTATCCTTTGGAGTTGTGTCTCACAATAAATCCTATTGACTGAGCATCAAATGCATTTAGCTTCTTTAAAAACTCAAATGAAAAATAGAGAGCTTCACATGCTAGGAAGATAGCTTCTTCAAGTAAAGTGTATGACTTGATGCGATTGGCTAACTCCATAACACTGACATCTAGTCTTTTCCAAAACAGTTTTTTGCCTGAAGCAAATTTCAACACATTCTTCAAGACATCTCAATGTTGCCAAAACATTACAAGATCCTCTTAAAGGAACAAAGAAACATATCCTACAAGTATTAAATAAACAATTATAAGTTTGGTGTAGTGGGACTAACGTTCGTCAGACGAAGTATATTTATTGTTTGTTTAAGCAAAAGCTTACTAAGTTTACTCCTTTATTTTTGTTCACTCAAGTGCTTATCGTATGAACAATGTTTGCCTCTGTCATACCAAAGCACACGAGAAACAATATTTGAATTTGTTCAAGCACGTCACTTACGTCGATTAGATTAAACTAAAAAACATGCATCTCACATTATTTGATACACATAAAATTTTATTTTACACTTAGTTGTTTAAACACACAAGTAAAACCAAACATAAATTCTATTGAACTTTGATATAACAACGAAAAATGTAAAAAGTACTAATCAAAATGGTGAATTTATTTATTTTTAAATATAGAAACTATTTATATATTTAGTTTATAGTTTTTTAAATCAATTTCCAAATTTTGTTATTAGTTTGGTTGTCAACATGTCAAGTTGATATATTACTTGTTAAAAAATATTATATTACTTGTTCAAATTTCAAAGATTATGACACTTAAGAAAGATAAAAAAATCTGGTGTAGCATAAGACAAAAAAAAAGGTTACAAAGTTAAAATAAAAAAGGTAAAGAATGGTGAATATAAGTGTTTTAATAATTGAAAATAGAAATAAGTATGAGGATGTGAACGTGTATTTGGACCGAATATGAGAACCGGAACGAAACAAACATACTTATACTTATCTTAATACTCAATTTAAAAAGTTAAATATTACTCGTATTAATAGTAATATTTAATAAATACAATAATCTTTCATTAAATTTGAGACGAAATTGAGCAATACCTCCACAAAAACATATTTATTTGTTATCCCTAATTTTAAGCGTGTACAAAATTTGTTAAGAAATTTGTTTTTGTACAATTAATATATTATGTTTAGAGTTAAAGATTTTACAAAATTAATATATTAGATTAGTATTTCATAAAGTCATCCAATCATGCTATCATCGAGTTGAATAAAGTAAAATCATTTTGATTCAACATTTAACTTAAAATTTGGAAATTAAAATTTAAGTTTAAAATTAAAATTCAAAAATTAAAAATTTAAACTAAAAATTAGTAAAGTTTTAAAATACATTTTATTTTAAAACCTTTTCATAAACCTAAAACTATAAGCATTATAATTATTTTTTACATTTTAAATGTACCATCAAAATACGAGTGTGTGTTTGGATAAATCTTTGCAAAATTATTTTTGAATAAAGTGATTTTTATAAAAGTAATTATTTATGTCTGAATGTTATTATATTTTTTACCAATAAGTTTTTTATCATGAAAGCAAAGGTACTCTAAAACACAGTGTAAATATTTAAACGACTGCAAAAACTGCATTTTATCACTTTCAATGAAACTGTGAGATAAAATATTTTTTTATAAAAGTAACCAGACATCTATATTTTTTAAAGAAAAATTACTAAAGTCAAAGACAATTTTCATTATTTCTATTATAAAACCAAATCAATCTTGACTCGTCACGTGAAAATGAGCAAAAGACGTTTAAACTAAAAATATCTAGTTCTATATTATTGATGAATATACTAATTTAAAATAGTATAATGAAATATGACTAATAAGCATTGCCAATAAAAAAATGATTTTAAACTATAAAAATTGAATTGATTGGTGTGATTTACAGTTTTACATTTTAAAATTATTTTAAGTCAAATCCAACCTATAATAAATTATTTCAATAGTATATTCATATATTATTATATTAATTTGATGTGTTTCTTAAAGTTTTCTAAAACAGTTCGTACATGTTTTCTTTTTCTTTTTCTCAATCTAGTTTTATCACTTTATTCTTTGCAATTGATCCTCTTTTATTATTATTTTTGTTTAGCTTCTCTACTATTATGAATTTGAAATTGTGATCCCCACGCCTATTCTTTATCTAGTAGTAGTAATTGTTTTTTAATGTTTCTTAACTTGATTTTATTTTCCAGTTCTGTTTAATTTCTTTTTTGTTTTACAAATTTTACTAAACATTAGCTAATTTTACTAATCTAATTCTAAAATTAATATATTATAGAGAATTTTACAATAAAGTAACCATTTTTAACATCTTCGCTCACAAAAGGCTTCCATTCAACAATGATTACACTTTAGTTGAGAATTAAATATGCTAAGAAAGAACTTAATTATACGTACCTCTTCAATAATTTTATGTCATATTTGGATTAAATTAAATTTTAAATCAATAATTTACATAGAAAAAAATCTATGTTAATGAATTGAAATAAAAATTTAAATTTAAATTAAAAAAATTTTACAAACCCATTAATTCTAAGCAGAGAGGTCGATGGGTAGCCAACGGTATCCGCGTCCTTAGAGTTGACCATGTCCTTTTCCTCACTCCGTGTATGAAAGCACCATAATTTCAACTCTTTTTGAATAATAAGTTTTATTATTAATGATTACAGTTTTAAGTTTTCGACATTTTCTTATTTGTATTATAAAATTAATTACATTTTTTAATTTAGTTTGTAATTAACTAACAAAGTAATTTAAATAATTTTATTGATACAACAAATAACTTTTGTTACACCAATCAACGAGGCAATTCTAATACTTTAAAAGCTTGTCATAATAGATAATGATTTGGTTTCAGTAATAAATAATAATAGAAAACTAAAAATAGGACATTATTCTGAACCGAAGAGTGTCTCACCCTCAGTCATGGACACTATAGGAGGAATAAGAAGGAAAAAAGCTAAAAATAGAAAGTAAATAGAATAAGCGTTTGAGTTGAAAAAGGTTGAAAACAAAGTGTGTGTAGTGTGGATAGAGCAAAAGTCCACTGAAGTTGGGTTTTGACTCTGATATTATTTCCACTTGTGATGGTTTAATGTTGTGGCCAATTCCCAACGGTTTCAGAAGATGCCCCATTAATAGCAATCACTAGTGGATGAAGCCTATATAAACCACACTCCTCATTTCGCAAGAGCAGCATCTACCCATTTGATAAAGTGTGTGTATTCGTATTATTTGTTTAGAGAATTATGGGTGTGGCTACTCATTTCCATGCAAAATGGGTTTCAGTGAGTGTTCTTCTTATCTGCATTCTTCTCCACTTGAGTGTTGTCACTGTTGTTGTTGGAGATGACAACCTTCACAAACAAAGATTCGGAGATGGGTTGGGTCGTCGTGGTGGTGGAGGAGGCTTTGGTGCTGGTGGAGGCGGTGGCCTTGGCAGCGGTGGAGGTGTTGGCGGCGGTGGCGGCTTTGGTGGCGGGGGAGGAGGTGGAGTTGGAGGTGGGGCAGGTCATGGTGGAGGTTTTGGAGCTGGAGGAGGTGTAGGTGGTGGGGTTGGGGGAGGGATTGGTGCTGGAGGAGGAGGTGGTGGAGGCGGCGGTGGTGGAGGAGGTGGACTGGGTGGTGGGTCCGGACATGGCGGAGGCTTTGGAGCTGGAGGTGGTGTTGGTGGAGGCATAGGTGGTGGAGCAGGTGGAGGTGGAGGTGGAGGAGGTGGAGGTGGTGGATTAGGTGGAGGCTCTGGACACGGTGGAGGATTTGGTGGTGGTGTTGGGGTAGGAGGTGGGGTTGGTGGGGGAATTGGTGGTGGTGGAGGAGGTGGTAGTGGTGGAGGTGGAGGAGTGGGCGGAGGTTCAGGACATGGTGGTGGGTTTGGAGCAGGAGGTGGTGTAGGGGGTGGAGGAATTGGTGGAGGAGGAGGCGGAGGGGGCGGTGGTGGTGGTGGAGGAGGAGGAGGTATAGGTGGAGGTTCGGGGCATGGTGGAGGGTTCGGTGCAGGAGGTGGAGGTGGGGCAGGTTTAGGTGGAGGTAGTGGCGGGGGTCGTGGCAGCGGTGGAGGG
>Ga0209489_103770_pt1 | contig 28975 bp, 18 predicted proteins | sample SiratrowhiteBW_FD_187527 | JGI IMG/M metagenome (GOLD analysis project Ga0209489, IMG submission 187527) | Root nodule microbial communities of legume samples collected from California, USA - Siratro white BW (SPAdes) (version 2) | ecosystem: Host-associated > Plants > Roots > Nodule | place...
TATATATATATATATAACAGTGTCCCCGTGTCTTATAATTTTTAATTTAGTCATATCCACGTGTCCGTGTCTATGTTGTATCCGTATCCGGGCTTTATAGGTTACAATTGCCTCCAACAACTCAGATCCACCCAGTATTTCATGTGTCTGTGCTTAAAAAGTGTGAGAGAATTCCCCAACCTGCATGTGTGCCAGAACCGTTGTTACTGGATGAAAAAGGCTATCCTTTACAATCACAAGTAATACTCGGGTACAGGATGATAAAGAAGAATGACAAATGACAGGAGGAAGTATTAATCAATTGGCGAAGGCTAACCACAGAGGAAGCTACATGCGTTACACTAACACGCAGAGGTAGTACCTTAACTTCAACCTTAAGGACAAGGTTATTTTCAATGAAAGGGACAATGATAACAGAAAAGGCTAACACGTGGGACACAAATGAGAATTAGGTTAAAATAAGATGGAAGAAGGAGACAAAGGGACGTTACGAGCATTGTGAGTATCTATCTATTGTCTCTCTGCATTCCTTTTCTCTGAGTTCTTTCTTCTCTCTGAATTATTCTTCTTCCTCCTATCTATTTGTAGATGAGCAAGCTAATCATTTTTTTCACCATCTCTCTGTATTGTCATATTCATACTAATAACTGTTGAGTACTTTCTTTGTTTATATTACAATATCAAACTTGTATCAACTCATTTCTGAATATTAGTTCATTAATATGCATTACGGTTTCCTTTTAAAATTCGTAATAATACGTATCAAATTCCTTCTCCAAATAAAATGTTTAGGTTTATAATAAGTATTTTGTCTTCAACATCCTCACATCATGGTGTTGCCTTTAAACTCAATATGTTTCTAAAGTGTACCACGAATGCACAACAATCTAATATATTAAACGTCTATTACTCTAAGTAAGGTTCATATTCATTGACAATAACATAAAATGACCACTTTTTTTTTTCAATAGAGCATCCACTGAGTTCAAGTAATTTTTTAAATATTGAAACAATGATAAACTTTCTTATCAAATATTTTATACGTACATATTTGAAACTGAATCCTTAATCACATGCTTAAGATAAACAACCATGTCATGTCATTTTCTGAATTTGTCGCCAAACTATGATTGGATTAAAAAAATAGCTATTTTGATATCATTTGAAAGATTTATATGATCCATAAATTAATGTATATAAAAAGTACTACTATTTTAGTAACATTATTAACAATATCTAACTGATTAGCATCATGAACATATAAATATAATAGATTGACACAATAGAATAGAACTAAGCAAAGGAAGTGCACTTTTAGAAAAGTAGGTGATGACACACTTTGTCCAAACCAAAGGACTAAGTTGGGAATTGTGAGATAGTAAAACTAGGAAAAGAGAAAGTGGCTTATGTGTTGGAATTTATGCTAGGGCAACCAATATGATGCTAAGTAAGTGGGATAATGTTAAAAAAAAAAAAAAAAAAAAAAGTAGAAGAGGAAGAAAAAAAACTTACCTACACATGCGTTCACGTTCCATAGTGATAATGAGTAGGTTAATTAAATTTGGATCCAGTTTCCGACCACTAGAATAAAGGGATTTGAAAGTGAATAAGCATCAATGATTCTAAGCCCTACCAAAAAGAGCATCCATGAAAAGACAAAGCACAAATACGATATCATTCATCAACTCAAACCAATTTGAGTGCTATATATTTTTTCATCTCTCTTTTTTACTTTCCTTCCTTTTCGTTTGAGCTGGCTAATTTGTCTTGTTTCGATTTTGTTTTTTAATTGCACATTTAGGAGGAAGCAAATTTGTTTCGATATCTCAAAACATGTGATGCCACTTAAGAATTCTTTATTAATAAAATTCGCCAACGAAAACCACGTTAAATAATATTTTTCCCTCCCCAACCCTATTGTCAATTTACACATTTTTCTCATTTGAAATATAACATCGAGCTGAAACTATCATCATGTGTATAAAAACTATTAAATGGTTGACAAATGTAAATATTAATTTTTTATTACTAGAGATTGTGGATCACACTAGAAGAAAATTTAACATACATTAAAAATTAAGATTTTTAATAGATATTCACACACATTAACACACATATAGACTTTAGTTTTATTTTATTTTTTTTTCAAATTTCAAGTGTAGGTAAAGAAAAACATAGAAAGGTGATGTGAACAAAGCTATAGGATTTTCATGAAAATATTTGATTTGCTATATTTAGCAAAGTAGAGCCATAAGCCAGTGTAATGATTCACAGGGCCGTGTAGATCAAATATTAATCATTAGTTGCGTGACTGAATCATCTGTAATGATTGTTAGTTTTTATTTCTGTGCAGTTTCAGATTTTCACTTTGATATTTATAAGTTGCTAGTACATGTAAAATTGTATCCAAATTCTTTTGGATAAGGTTTTACATTCTATCATTGAGGATACATAAATATATATAATTAAGAAGGTAGATCTTATTCTGTAAATTTTTTAAGGATAATTGTTTTTTAGTGTGTAACTATGTTTAATATGTGTTTTCGTTATAATAAAGTATCTAAGATGGGATTAATGTACAAGTTTTATTATTTAAACGGGTCAAATTTGTTTTTGCTATCTCGTTTAAAATTAATTAATGATAAAGATTAAAATCAACTGAAATTTGTATTAAAATGTTGAAAAAAATATAATTAGTTTTAAATTTTCGAATTTACTAAAATATTGTTTCTTGACTATCACTATCTCAAAGAGTTTTTGTTATATGATGTGAATTGAATGTAACTCCACTAAATAAATCGTTTATGCAATACTCCCTCCGTATTAAATTTATAGTTTTAGTATTTGTAATTTGTCCCAAAATTATTAATGTTATCATTTTACTATATATTATTAATTCTTTTTTACTAACTTAACCTGAGATAAATGCCTCGAACTTAATTAATTATTATGTCTCTGTTGAGAGAACGATTGAAATAAATGTAATGCATTGATTGATTATGAGCTTTTTTTTGGAGAAATTGTATCAAAAAGACAAATATTTATTGTTATTCTAAATTTATGTGTGCAATTTATAAACTACGTATAATTTTGAGATTGGGAAAGTATTTTAATGCATTGTATCCAACTATTATGTGAACTCGTAGTGTTATCATGGTCCTGTAGAATAAAATAACTTCTATATTTTGGTTTATAAGTAAAAAAGGAGAAGAAAGAACTAACCTCACATATATATTAAGGAAATAAGTTAACTACAGTAAATTTTATTAATCATTTAATATTTTTTTAAAATATTCTCAAGGCAAAACAAAAATTGTATGATAATCTAACTAAATATCATACATTAATTAAATTCAGAATATTTCCATAAAAATATCATTAAACGAAATAAAAATGGTTAAAATTTATTTTGTAAAGACTTATACAAATATATACATTTATTAGTATTTATATGTAAAATATTTAGGACATAAGAAAAAATTAATTTAAATTTAAACATCATATAATATCACACATATGCATGAAACATATACACATATTATACTTTCAACATATTACAAATCACAAATTATAATTGAAATAATATTATCAAGATGGAAAAATATTTAATCACATCTTCAATTAATAGTATAACACAGTATATAACTTAATCATTGTGATCAAACTGTAAGAATCCTTGCATTTCAAGATGAACAAATTATGAATAGACAATTCCAATTTTCACATATAGCATCATATATTTTTGTAACATATCAGAGTAATTTAAATTTAAACATCATATAATATCAAATTCACACGCACGCACACAGGTGTTAATGTGTATTTATCACACTTATATACATATCAAATTTTATTATACTATCGACAAATTATAAATCACAAATTACAACTGAAGCATTGTCATCAAGACAAAAGAATTTCTAACCACATCTCCAATGCACAGTGTAACATAACATATAACTCAATCATTGTAAGTAAGATGTAGGGATCCTTGCATCCCAAAATGAACACTATAATTTTTTACTTGATGTTTTCCAAAAGACAGATATTTAACACATCACAACATAAACTAACATCTGACTTATCAAAAACACCACCTGTAAAATCAACTTTAGTTTCTTATGTCAGGGTAGTTCATACACCTATTAATCCAATTATGATGCATAAATTTATTTTAATAGTTATAATTTAACTTCGCATTATATGATATCTCAAATGATTAAGTTAATCATAAAATATTTTATTTTCTTAATGAGTTTCATGCTTAATACATCAATCCTTAAGACCTAATATCCTAAGTATTCTTTACCACAAACCCACGAGGGACCAGACTTATAAAGGACATATATCATATAAGTATCACACACAAACACACACACACAAATATACCATCATTATCACAACAATGTCTCTTGAACGACTTTACTTCATACAACTAATGAAGACTTCCTTACTTTGCAATCTCGTGAAACTTGAGTGAGATACTTTGAGAGAAATTAGATTCTATCTCTTCCTCACTCAAACAACATTTGTTTCTCTGAGCCTTTTTACAACACTTGAGCGATATACTAGTTGGATCTCTGTCAATAAGTTTTAGAACATCAACCCACCGTTTCACCAATGCTTGAGTAGATAACTCTTGTTTAAGCCTGTAAATATAACCATGGTTTTTGTTTGAGCAACTACACAATTGTTTGACTGACATTCTTCTTAGAAGATAAAGAGTTATCTTGGTCTTTCTCGCTTAAGTTTCAAGCTTTTGTTTGAATTATTCTTCTCATTGCTTGAGCGCCACACTATCAATAGTAGTGAGTAGTGAAGATAATCATTACACACTACTTGATCATATCATAAAACTAACAATTCTCAATGAAAATTACAACCATACTATACACAAATCTTTCAAAAGTACTTATATTGCTAACAATCTCAAACAAAAATGCTAATAACCTTATCCTTTTTCATTGCTCAAAAACTCACATGCAAAGTTATACATATTAACTTCCAAATTTGACATAATTCAACCAATTTCTTTACACATATTAACAATAATTTTATTCATTACATATCAATTAACTCCTCTTATCTAAAGGTAATACGCCTATAAGTAAATTTTTCCTTTGACACTTAAAAAATCAAGCAAGGCTCTAAGTAAATCATTGAAGTATCTAACTTTGGACTAAAAAAATTCTCATTCACAAATCACCCAAAAAAGATAAAGAAAATAAGATAAACCTGATTAAAAATTGAATCACTTAATCTGTTACTTTTGATCTTTATTTAAATATTTTTTCAGCATTTTTATATGAAAGAACAATAAATTTTTAATTATATTTTAAACTAGAGAAAGTTCTAAAAAGTTAAATACTTGATAAATAAAATAATGAATGAAATGAAAAGTAAATACTTATACTTTATTTATAACTTGCTTATTTTCTATCCATTTAAAATTATTTTTAAATAGAATTTAAGTCATGCATTTGAAGAAGAAAGTATAATTTTTTTATTAACGGGAAGGAGTTGTAAAAATTAAATTTAATAATTTGGAAAATTATCAATGGCACGTATTAAAGTAAAATAATTATACTACTTCATTTGAAGGATCCGCTAATGAGTGCTTATCTTCTTAACTACCCTATAATAATTATGATTCATCCCTAAGCATGTGACTTGCTGTGATTGTCCTCGAATGTTAAGGTTGTAACCAAAAAAAAAGTGCGCTTTTTGACCCGTTGGAGATAAAGTCATAACACAATCAATAATTATTAAAAAAAATACTCTCTTTGTTCCTTTAAGATTGTTTTTTGAATAATGAAAAATATAATAATCTTTCTTTTTTATATTATACAATAAATATATTTTTAATTTATGTTAAAATTAGAAGATACACAAAATACAATTAAATATAATCTTAAATTTTACGAATAAAAATAAAAAAATAAAAACTCAAATTCTAAATAAATATAAAGAAGCCAAATACAATTTTGATCACTAGTAGTAGGCCGTGGGTGGTGAATTAATTCCATTTTATTTTTCTGAGTCAAAGTTAACTTTGACTTTGTCAAAGAGGGGTACGATTGTCATTTCACGTAGCGCGCGAAACTTCCGATGGCGTCCTTCAAAGGAGGCGGCGCGGTGGAGAAAGAATCGAAGAGTGCCTCGGATTCATTTCTGCCTCACTGTTTCCAAGGCCAACACAAAGGCCCCTCTTGTTGCCTCAAATCACGGAAATGCCACTGTTTGCCATATTGCGATGATTTAACGTGCATGGAGAGTGTAGTTTATGAGGGACCATATCATATAATCATGAACCAAAACTCTATATAATTTTATATAATTGATGACATTCTTCTTTAATTAGTTTTGAAGATTTATTTTAATAATTTAAATTTTATTTTTATGTTTTTATATTTTGGTATATTAAATTTTAAATTTCTCAATTTTATTGTTTTCAAAACTGTTTGTTTTAGTATATTTTTAATTAAAATGTTCACTAAGTTAACACGTGTTAGTTAATTCAATTTTATAATTGTAACGTTCTTGTTAAATTAAAAGGGGTTAAAAAATGAATATTTTAAAAATTTTAAGTATTTTTCAAAATTTAATATTCTAAAACGTAAAAACTCTAAAAATATAAATAAGGATTAAAAATAACATTTAGCCTTTTAAATCTTTATATTTGATACAATTGAGCTAAAAATTCACATTCAATCAATTGGTTTAAGTTTTTAATCTAATAAGATTATAATCAAATCTAATAATAACAATTTCAGGTAGTGCCTCAAAACTTAGATATAAAACATCTAATTTCATACTGATTAAGATTAATACTTAAGTTTATTTAATATTTTTATACATTTTTTAAATTATTTTCAATTATATTTATTGGAAATATTTCTTATTTAAATACTGACACTAAACTAGGTAGTTAAATTTTGTTTGTATTTAAATAAGCAAAGTGTGAATATATTTTTCTTATATTTGACTCACAAGATTTAATATTATATTTGTAGTTAAATCAAATGATAATGACCATGTTTTGTTTACTCTTTATAATAACAAAATTACTTATATATTTTTTTGATAAAATTATATGTTTTATACGATCAGATTTTGTAAAATTTTATTTATTCAAACAGAGCTAATTCATTTTTAATTGAATTGGTCTAATTTGGATTATAAAAAAATAAAAACTTTGAACCAATCCTAATAAATAAAAAATTATTTGAATTAATTTTCGAAATTCACACCTACTCGAAAACATTGTGAGTAACAATCTGACCAATAATAATATATTCCTATTATTACTTGGGACCTTCACCGTTCACACGAGGCAGCCCAATCATTACGCATACACTTTTTCCCACTTTTTCCCTTTTTCTGTGTGTTGGATAATCTTTAACTATTGTTAAATTTAAAATCTAGATATTATAAATAAATTTGTAAGAGTTTTAAATTTAAGATTTTGATTCTAGATCAAATGCCGAGTCTTAAAAGTAAAAATTATTTTTTAATTTATAAATGATTGAAATATAAATAAAAATTATAAAAATATGAATTTTATAAGACTCATTGTTATGACAAAACTTTAAAAAGATTAAAAATAAATAGCATAATAATAACAAATCACTTAAAGTAAAAAAGAAAAGTCAAATAAAATTCTTACATTATAGCCTCATCCATTTGCAAGTTTGAAAAGAAATTCAAATGTTTGGAAAAGGGGAAGCTGGTTTTGATTGAATAATATTGCATGTATATATGCATGGCTCCTTGGTGGTTTTCCATTTGAGATAAAGCTTGATGCTGTTATTATTGGTATTAATAGAAACTTTAACAAAGTAAATCATGGCAATCCAATATTTAAAATGTGATATGATTGAGCTTATTGTTGAAGGTATATACATTGCATTGCATCAATGAAACTTTTAAGAAAGTAAATCACATCAATTGAATACATTAAATTATTATACGATTTAATTGGTTTTATAAGCTTAAAGAGCTTTTAATTTATTTTGTGTGATATATATATATATATATATATATATATATATATATATATATATTATCAATTTTCATACGTGTAAGTGTTAGGGATTTGGTTCTTCTAGTATTGATATTATTTTTTAATTTAGTCTTTATATATACCACATTCTGAATTTAATCTCTAAAAAATCAAAATATTCTATAAAAATATAAAATATACTATACATATAAAGACCAAATTATGTGTTACATGTACACATTCCTAAGTTCTAAATGTTTTATATGTATGGAAATTAAATTAAGTACAAGTTACACATATATAAACCACATCCTATCTAAAAAATATGTTTAGCTATTTCTTGAGTATTCATTTAAAAAAATAATCACAGGTATCATAAAATGTTAGTACAAATAAAATTAATTTTTTCAAAAAATAAATCTAAATAAATTTTGCTATAAAATATAGGTTTAAATAAAACTAATTTTCCAAAAATAATTTTAACTCTATAAATCTAAATGAACAACATAAATATATCGAATGAAATTATAAATAATTATTAAAAATTATTTCATTTTTTATCAGTAATTTTTATTTATCATTTTATTCCATAAAAGATATTTAAATGAAAGTCACGTAATGGATATAAGTGAACTAGATATATGATATTCGTATCACTTCATTAACAAATAACTAATTAAAATAACTCTATTTATATGTGCATAGATCTATTAAAAATGCTCACTTGTGAAATTTATCTCATACATATATATATATATATATATATATATATATATATATATATATATATATATATATATTTATGATTTCTAAGCATGTGGAACACGTAAACTATAAGTTCCATTGATAGCTAAATAACATCTTAAAAATTAGACTATGAAGTAATAAGCTAAACAATGAAAACTCATTAGATCTAACACAAGATTAATTACCCGATACTAAACATGATTAATAAGCAAGCCAAACAAATTGGACAAACATTCTTTATTAACAAAGAGACTCAACCTCCAATTAAGACTCTATGTATGTTCAAAGTGAGTAGGAAAAAAAAAAGAGTCTTGTAAACATAAACCAACATTTTAATTTATTTTTCAATTTGAATTCAAATCCTACCAATTATTTTATCAATTTAAAAAGCTTAATGAAACCTTGAGCAGCCCCTTTTTTTAATTTACTATAGCAAATCACTTCACTTAGCTGTGGTGGGAAAAGGTTGTGATCTAATACGTCAAAATGAATAAGCCAAACGAGTGATGTTATGTTAGTATAGCATCAAAAATTATGAGATCAGAAAACAGGTAAAGATTAATTGCAATTTTTACGTAATAATAACTCACGTGTTATTCCCAAGTTGGAGTCAATGGTGATTAAATTGGTAGTATTGTTGGTATAAAGCTGAGAATGTTGTACTTATGAGTTATTGGTATACCTGAAAAGTGAAAAGTCTACACATGTTTTCACTTTATTTTAGCTATTTATTTGAACCAGTGTAGGCATCATGGTGATTCTAAAATGTTGTTGACTTCTTTAGATGTACATTGTGATTTTAAATTATTCCCTTTCGGATTTTTCTTCTTGTCTTGCATTTTGTTTTTGGAGTGATATTTTATGTCAAGAAAAGATAAATACTAACAACTCAACATAATAATATTTTAATTGTATTTAATTTATTTTTAATTATGATACATGACTATATTATTGATATGAGTTTTGAAGTGAATGTATTGGTAAAAATAATAGATTTAAAAAAAGTTGTTATAATGCATCTTTAAATTTATTAAGGTGTGTAGGGTTAAAGAAAGTTTTATGTTCAAGATTATTAGTCACAGTAACATAATATCACAATAATTAAATAATAGAGTAATAAGTAGCGAAACAAAATCCCCTTGTCTCATCAGAATTTGCTGGTTTATTACAAATTTTAAGTGTTGTTTAAGGTAGATACAATTAATGCTCGTATATATCAAAACAGCTAAATAACATTTTAATAAAAAAAAGTAAAAAATAGCATTATAAAATTTCTCACAATTTGAAAAGTTTTTTAGGAATGTCAACAAAAACAGAACACAAGAAAAATAGAACAAAACTAGACACACAAATAATTAATACGAAAAAATATTTAATGTAAATACAAAAGTAATGAGTCATCTAAACTAAATAATTAAATATGTTATTATCAATAAATGATACAAATAAGTCCTTAAAAAGTGCATAACAATATATATAATTAGTTAACATATATAATTAGTTAAGACAAACTAAACAAAAATCTGGTAAATAAAAAAAATATAAAAATCTCAAAACAGAATTATTATTCCTAATAATCTTTCTTCGTCTTCACATCTCTACTCTATGAGTCAATAGTTAAAAAATGGAGAATTTTAATTATAAACCTGAAAAATTAATTGGATCATTTGTGATTTGAAAAGGTTCAACCCAATATGTATAAAAAAATCATAATGGTTTTATCTCTTTTTTTATTTGTTATTCTATTCTTACCACTAAACTACTTACCAACAACAGGACCACCAGCAACAAAATCACCACTCATAATAAAGATGAGCACTTAAAGCTTCAACAATTAACCCAAAATCAAACAATCATATAAATGACAGTTCTGACCAAAACGAAATGACAATCACTGAAATATTTTTATAATTTATAATTTAACTCTTTTTCATGAAATACCACAATGTTTGAATAAGTGATTGTTATCAGACTTTTTTAAATAAATAATAAGTATATAATACTCTAAAAATATTTTGGATTGAGTTAATATCAATTTAAATACTACTATATACATCATCTTATAATTTAAAACACCTCATAATACAAAAACATATTTTAGATCAAGCTAATCAATTTCAAGATCTTTTTACAAATGCAATTATTCAAAATTATATTAAATAACTATTGTTGAAAACATTATCTTAAAATAAAGAATATCTTAATATTAATATAAGCCTTTAAATTAATAATAACGCTGTCAAGCAACTACACTAAAAATTTAGCTAATATCATCTCATTATCAAAGTTTATATAAATATAAACTCAATAATAATAATAATAATAATAATAATAATAATAATAATAATAATAATAATATAAATAAGTAATAATATTACTTTTTTTGATATAAAATTTTATCATTCAAACAATATATTTTTAATATGTCCCAAAACCTTTTTTCCTTTCTAAATTCCCTCATATGTATATCATAATTTGATAATCACCTATCTTCAATTTTATTTTAAAATGAAACCTTCAAACTATATAAGAGAACAACAAAACGAAAAAATTAAGTAAAAAAAGATTTTATATATAACATAATTAAACATAAATAATGTTGGTATATATTCTGGTTATAAAGTCTTGAAATTATTAAAGTCGTCAAGTTGTTAATACATTTGATAGTATTTAATAAAAGAAAATCAAGTTTTTACATCAGAACCATGAATTAAAAGTGATAACTATATTAGAGATAAAATAATCAAAATAACAGAGATTAGTACTATAACTTCAACTACTTTGAATATCTTTACCAACACCTTCAACTACTTCTAACCAACATACAAGAACAAACAAACATTAACAAGGGCAAACAAACCTCAATGTTGAATCAAATTAAAAAAAACGAAATCATATTGAATTATGCTAGTCGATTATAGGATGTAAAACTACATATAATCAATTAGACTTTTTTTCTTCAATCTCTCATCAACATTACTCGTTATCCACTACTCACTAACCACTAAGAGTATCTTCCAAACCAAAATGACGACCATCTTCCTATACTGCATCCAACAAAAGAAACATGAACCATATGCTCAGACAAACTGAAGAAAAAAAAAACATATGCAAAAATGAACCCAACACCACACCAACCTTAACAACAATACCACACTCAGACCTACAACACCACCACTTTCAGCTACTTCTAAGTAAGCTACAGAAGCCTACAAACATCAACAAATGCAAACAAACCTCAATATTAAACAAAATTAAAAAAATGAAACACATAATTGATTATACTAATCAATTATGTGGTACAAAAAGTGCATATAATTGATTAACCTAATTGATTATGCACATTCTTAATTTTTTTCAACCTCTCGTCACATATGTCATTGAAGTGAAGCAACCACTACCAAACCACTCACGTTGCACCATGATATCACTCAAACCACCACAAACCTTTCTCACACACCAACACCTCAACTCGTGCAAAACCTTAAATCACAAACAATTAACAGCTTGTTCAAGACGACTCTTTTGAATTAGGTCAACGCGCCCCTCTGCAATGAAATACCATATACTATCATAGTTGAGAATATTTGCATGGACACAACCATAATGAAAGCAATTGTATGACATATAGTTTAATGTTCAGGAATCTTTGATGAAGAGTAGCATGAAAGCAATTGTGGAAATATGGTGAATCACATTGAAAACAACACAATGAAGTTCAAAATTGAGGGATACTTTTATAAATTAACAAATGGTGACGTGACTTTAGCTGCAAATCTCTTATGAAAGCGAGGAACTCACCATCATGCAATCCCACAAATATTCGTTCGAGAATGGTTTTCAGCTCAACCAAACACAACCCATCCTCTCAAATCCATTGTCTTCTATAGTCCAACCATACAACCAAACACAATGTTAATTATTTATTGTTGTTTCTTCTTCCATTTTAAGCAACAAAAATTTGTGATTGTGATAAACACCTTGTGTCTTCTTTCTCATCTCTTTATTAAGAGAACCTACCATTTCAAAAGAAAATATCACCATTAAGGAAAACATTAATCAAGTAAACTTGAAACATATTTCAAGAAGAAAGTAGAATTAACAATAAGGATAGTTCCAACACATCATCATCAAATTTCATACTAACAGTTGACGACTGGTCAAAAAATCCTTGAAATTACTCAAGTGGCTTGTAATGGGAACCTTGTACTTCAATTTAACAAAATTCTTCAAAACATATAATTTGTTGCTCCTTGATTTAGAAGCATATAGAGATTCAATGTTCTTGCATGTATCTCATGAACAATAAGATTGTCTATATTGTCATACACAAAATGCCTAATAAAATCAAATACACGTTGGTGTTCAAAATTCCATTCTTCATCAAACATGAAATCTAACTTTTTAAACTAAATACAAGAATATGTATATTCTTTACAAGTATCAAGTTCTTCATTTTTACCTCGCATCAACAATATTTTGTTTATTCAAACTAATTCATTTTTACATGTGTCTTCATCTTTATGTAAAATAGAGATATATCAAATAACTAAATAACAATTCAATACATAACAATAAGTAGGAAAATAAAATTTTATCCCAACTTGTAAAAATTTGTTAAGAGCACAATCAAATATAAAATACAAAAGAAAAAAATTCACGAACAAGAGAGATGAAGATTTTTAACAAGAGAAATCATTTAATGTAAAGATAGAAACCATGACTCTAGACTAAATAAACAAATCTATTATGATTAATAAAAGGTAACGAGAGTTTCTAACAAATTACAAATAATGTATATATTCAGTTAGAATAAACTAAAAAACAATGTTCACAAATAAAAAGACAAAAAAAATCTCAAAATAAAATTATTATTGTTAATAATTTCTCCCTCTTTAGACCTTCTAGGAACAATTTAACTATTAAAATTAAGAATCATTACTTTTAAACTTATTATTTCAAGATCAACTCAATAAATAAATTTTCAGATACAATTAAAAAAGAAAACGTAATCTAATGATACACTAAAATCACAAAGATTATACTCTTTATTTTTTTTTTCACATTTTAATAATTAGTCTTTCATACAGTCCTTTTTAACACTTTTTCACTCAAATTTACATATTTGAACTTATTTTTCTCACAATGAAGCTTAAAATTTTAAGAGATAAGGTTATTGTTGCATTATTTTTATCCTTTAACCTCTTTACTTACTTGTTTTATTATTTTTGCTAAAAAAAATCCTGAAATTTATCACATTCATTCCATTTTCTTCATCTTTATACATTTTAGACATTAAATATCGAATGTGAATTTTTTTAAAATAATTCAATTCTTCTTTCATGAGTTACTCGCTTTGTTAACATGTAAAAATGTTACAATACAATACTCAATCACACTCAAGATTGATAATTATTTCTACACACCAATAGAAAACTTGTCAGTCTTCTCTATTTTTCATAATATATTTTTTAAGAAATTTTTTTAAAAGGCACATACTTTAAAATTCTTCCAATTCAATAAGGGAAATACTAAAAAAAGTGGTACTAATAACTTATTTTATATAGTCTCATTCGCACCATCACATATTTGTGTGCCCAATTGATCCCTCTCTCATTTACATTCAATCTATTTATATATGTCTTTCACTTGAAGCATATTAGGAGTCACTCCTTATCACTAGTATTGGTGAAGAATTGTAAAATTTTGCATTTAAAAGAAAAGTTCTGAGATGTAATTTTGAATAGTTGTTTCTGACTATATTATTGATAAAAAAATTGAATCTTTATTATTTGAATATTATATTTAAATATAATATATAGTGTCTATTTAAAGAATCACATGATATTGTACTTCACCACAGTGGTCTCCATTAAATTTCTCAACCATAATCTACTAAATTTTAGAGTAGAAAATACAAAAAATTGAAAGGTATTTTCTGATTTTCTATCGTTATCTTTCAATCCCTTCTGAAAAGAATACCCTTTTTAATTGCATTCTAAAAATTGAAATTAAAAATCAAATACACCCTTATGAATGTTGCTTGAAAAAGGACGAAGGAAGACGATATGATGAGGTAAAAAGTGTAGCAGTACTGGTATGGCATGGCGTTGCGATGAAAATACAGAGCAAAGGGTAAAAAGAAAGATGAAACAAAAAACAAAAAGCGGTAAAGTTAACTGAAATTTGAAGAATTTAAAAAGGCAAGTTATTTTCTTTTTTCAAATGGACTAGAGTTTCAGACGAAAAGGACGTATGCAAGAAAATGGAATGGTCTGAACGTCACGCTTCTTCCACTCTCTCTCTCTCTTTCCACCCTCCATACATAAAATATTTATAATTACATCAAAAAGATCAACTTGATGACACATGATGCTCCTCTTTGAGTGTGTGGTGTGGTAATAAAAACATAAAATTTGTTTTCAATCATAAGCAACAATCACCGAATAAATTATTAAAAAAACAATAAAAATTTGCCAGGGTTAGAGATGAAATTGTACTGTGTAACATCATTATATTATAATAATAAAATATTAAAGTGCCACTCCTTCAATCAAAAAAGTCAAAAAGTCTTGGTATTTATCGTCAACTTGTCATTCGTTAGGGTTTACAGGGCTATTATTCCATCGGTTCTTCTTCTGGGTGTTGCTTAAATCTGTGGAAAGTTCATTTATTTTCGATTTTCATGCGACCAGGTTGCTCAAGATCACTTTTTTATTTTTACTCTTTTTGACATCAAATTTGGGGCCTCCCTTTGGCAAGTTTATGTTGTTGAGCTTTGTTTTTAGAAGGTGGGCCTTTTTGTTTTCATTTTCAAAATTAGTTTTTTTTTCGGGGGTTATTTTGATGCTGCAGAGGCTTTGGTTTTCAGTTTCAAAATTTTGTCTTTGTTTCGAAACGGCTTACGGAGAGTGATGCTGTCTCACTGTTATTTATTTTTTCTGTTCTTCCAACAGTTATTTTGGTTCCAATGTTAAGACACCGAATTTGTGGTTGTTTTGTCTTGATTCCTGTTTCCCGAGCTCAAGCGAAGTTAGTTTGTCTAGAATTTTGCCTTTGAGAAGTTTGTTAAATTGTGGTTTTCTTGTTGAAGATTGTGTGTTCCAGTTTCTCTTCTTCTCTTTAGGTGGGTTTGACTGAAGTTGTGTGTGCCTTGTGAAATGGGTTCAGGGTCTTTTGGGGTTAAGGTTTGTGGAGAGATATGATGGTCGTTGTGCTGAGCATGGTTATTGATGGGTAGCAGAAGTAGAACGGTAAACGTTACCAGTAAGGACACCAACAAGGTTGTGAACGGGATGCCAAGCTACGCTCCTCCATTGCCTTCTTCTAGTTCCATGTAAATTTTCCAGAGGACCCTTATGTTGCTTGATCTTTATTTTTGTTCTTTATTGGTCTTATGATAGTTTCTTGATATCAAGTTTGTTTTGCTTTATAATTCTGATGTGGGTAGATTGTTTATATGGTGTCTATGTTTTCTAGTTTAGTGTAACTCTTATGTAACTAACTGAAACTGTTCATGTTGTTGGGGAACTGTGATGTGTTGCTGGTGAAATTTAGGCCTTATTGGTTGCAGAGGACAGGGAAATAATGAAAACTGTTATATTTAATTTATCTGTTTATTGAAGATTTTTTATTCTTTAGTGGAGGCAAATCCTACTGTTCACTTCATTATGCTGATTCATTCATCCCTAATAGTTTCTTCTACATAATTCTTGGAAGTTGAAACTATACAACCCTGTACTGTAGGGTCTTATTTTCCGTTTTTGGTGGCTTCATATTTTCTTAAAACTTTACTATGACTTTTTGTGTTTGAATTTTCTCATGTTTTTGTTATTAGATCTTGAGTATCCAAGTATGACTTTTCTTTAGCTTGGAAACATGGACTTTGTCAATGACTCCATGGCTTTCTCAGTCTTGCTTGGATGATTGGCTATGCATTCAGATACTTCTCTTACATGTTGTCATGATTTTGGTTTCAGGGGCATAGAAGCAACTAATGTTCATCCTTCCCGCATTTCTGAATTTGGAACCCTGGAGCAATCTCTTGGATTTCGTGTTGAGGATACCATTAACCTTAGCAGAAGTATGTTGCTCGTGTTTTGATCTGTAACTGTTGGACTCCATTTTTTGTGTAGTTTTTATAGTTCTGTGAATTGCTGTTTTGTTAATTTAATATCTTGTCTCATAATCCCATTCCTTACATTGTTGTACTTATCATTATGTATTTAAGGCAGAATAACATCTTTTTCAAGTGATTTCACTTGTTTGTGACTTGCTCCTAACATAAGTCTTGTAGGGTAATATTTTTATTTCTATGAAAGATGCGGCTCACTTTATGTAGTATTCAGCATGCATTTATTAGTTAGTACTCAGGATTCATTTGTTTGGCTTTTGTGCCAAATTAGATTGTTGTGTACCAATAAGGAATAATATGATATTCTTTTCAGTTCTTCCCTTAAGCTGCTTTTTAAGATAAGGATAGCAATTTTTTTGTATCTTGTGGAGATAATCTGTTAACTTGATTGTGTTGTGGAATTTTATTTACCTAAGCACAACTTTGTGAATTCACCATGATGTAGCATTCTTTTTCCACATTTGTGTGCCTGATTGTGATGTATAATTTATATTGGAAATTCATACTTTCTTGTATGGTTTTCTCTTCCTTAGTTGTTAACATAAACCTTCACATTATTTCTACCTTAAAATCTTTATTTTCTACATTTTCCAGAAGAAATGCATGTTTCCTCAACTATGATCCTTCAAAACCAATTACAACTTGAAGGATTGTGGTTGGAATAAAATGGCTAGGCATTAAACCAGAACTGTGTCTGATTTGCCTCAGAAAACTTGTATATGTGTGTGTGTGTGTATACATATATCAGTTTCAAAATATTAATTGAAATGCATAATATTGAATTCTCATCCTCCTTTTGGTACCTTATCTTTGCCATTTTTGTTTTTTATCGTCTTTCAGATCCGGTGTTTAGTCAAATGAAATCAAATAGCCAAGCTCTAGGTGCTGATATTCAATTTGGAGCTTTGAATAAGGTAATTTCTTGTCTTCTATATGTGCTTACATTCTTCCAAGAATCAACACGTTACAAAATATAATGAATTCCCTCATTTTTCATACTCTTGTGCAGTCAATTGTAACGTCGGATATAAACCTCTCTGCTGCTATTGCTGGGTCTCAGACATTGGCATTACAGAAAGACGCCCAACCACCTCTTGCTTTAACATCTGGTCATCGGGAGAATTGGGGAGAGACCAACATGGCTGATGCTAGCCCCAGGACTGATACTTCAACCGATGACACGGAAGACAAAAATCAACTGGTACTTATTTTGCTTGTGTAATATGGTATATTCTGCATGTTGGATTTAATCTTCATCCATTTAATGACATTTGGATATGCTCTCAAGAGTTATTACATTAAGAATAGTTTATTCTTCCAATTTTTTATCATACATATAAAAGCATACTTATTTGTACTCTAAAATGTGGTGCTTCATTGTTGTTTGGCAGCCTGAAAGGGGTGAATCCAGCGATAGATCTAAAGATAAATCAGATCAAAAGGTTGTTTGCAGTAATTGTGTTCAAATACGATAAGTCTTTTGTTATTATGTGTTAAATTTTTCTCTTTTGTCTTTCGCTCAGACATTAAGACGTCTTGCTCAAAATCGTGAGGCTGCCAGGAAGAGCCGACTGAGGAAAAAGGTAAGGCCTTTGTGTTAATTATTGATGAACATGTAAAATTATTTATGATTTGGTTAGTTGTTCAATGTGCTATAATATTGAGACCCACCAATTTGTTATATGTTTTATACATATTTCTTGACTTATTTTTTAAATTATTCTTTCTATCCATTCAGGCATATGTGCAACAATTAGAGAGCAGTAGGCTGAAACTGACCCAACTTGAGCAGGAGCTCCAGCGAGCCCGCCAGCAGGTTTGGTTTCATACTTATATTTTATTGTGTCCTCTAAAAATTTGGTACCTCCATTTCAAGTCACCTTTTTGGTCAGCTTTCATTAATTGGATTCTATTACTGCATAAGGTGTTACAATTTGGTTATTAATCTTTTCCAGGGAATATTCATTTCAAGCACTGGAGATCAGGCCCAGTCAATGAGTGGAAATGGTATTTAAACATCTTGTACAATCATGGAAAATTCTGTTTGATTAAATTATCTTCTTTCTGGAGGAGTTATAGTTTGACATTCAATTAAGAATAAGTGCATCCTGAAATGTGTTTACATGTAGATTTTTGCGTTGGCAAATTTGGCTGAAAGCCAATATCGAGTTTCTTTCACTAACCAACATGGAATTTCTCTAAACCAGATTATCTATGGCTTATTTAAGTCCTCCATGAAGTTTTCAGTGATATGATTCTTTTTCATAAACAAACCATTGTTTGTGTAAAGATATAATAGAACCATCTATTTGTTGGATACACTTAATGGTTCCCATTGTTCATTGACAAACATTTAGCATCTTGTTCTATTTCTGTGCATTGAAGTACTGAATTCTTCTGGCACGCCATAGAATTCCGTGTTATTTGCTGTGGCTGATTGCATTACACCTAAAGCCAAGTCCACTGTGATTTTGAATTCTGACATGGTACTCAATAGCAAGGATGGTCTTGGCAGGGTTTTGCCAAAATTTGTATTTTGTTTTGACTCCTAAATCAATTTAATCATCTCGTTGTACAGGTGCTATGGCGTTTGACGTAGAGTATGTGCGATGGTTAGAAGAGCATAACAGGCAAACAAATGAGCTAAGGGCTGCAATAAATTCCCACGCTGGAGATATTGAACTTCGGACAATTGTTGATAATTTCATGGCTCAATTTGATGATATCTTCAGGCTGAAAGGTATCGCAGCAAAAGCTGATGTTTTCCACATTCTGTCAGGAATGTGGAAGACCCCAGCTGAGAGGTGTTTCATGTGGATTGGAGGCTTTCGCTCGTCCGAACTCCTCAAGGTGAAAACTTTCTCATTTATCCATGTTCTGTAATTGCATGCCTTTTTTCTAGTTTGAAAATCGCTTCACTAATGTGGTAGAACATTCATTGCAACAAAAGAATCAAAATAGATATGACCTATAGATATTGAAGAGAAACTTTCCAATTGTAGAAAAAATAACAATTTTTTAACAGTTGAGTTTTAAATTTCATTTACCTTTATCATGTTATGCGTGTCTAAGATTGCATTGACACTGTTGCAGCTTCTTGTGAGTCAGTTGGAGCCTTTGACTGAGCAACAATTGATGGGTATATACAATTTGCAGCAGTCATCCCAGCAGGCTGAAGATGCTCTTTCCCAAGGGATGGATGCATTGCAGCAATCACTATCTGAGACATTGGCTAATGGTTCACCCAACTCATCGGGCTCCTCAGGAAATGTGGCAAATTACATGGGCCAAATGGCTATGGCCATGGGAAAGCTTGGTACTCTAGAGGGTTTTCTTCGCCAGGTAATCAACCTTCCGTGTGTTTTTCAGTTTAATTCTGTTATCAACTTTTATCTTTTTGAACTATAAAGAGATAATTAACGTGTCAAATCTTATTGATTATTGAATGTGTTTTACATGGAGTTTCCTGTTTCTTTTGTCAGTTTCTTTTCCTAAAAGAAAGATTTTGTTTCGGCTCTGAAAAGAATTGTCTATTTGGTAGAAAGTCTGACAAAGGCTATAAACAAATACGGTATCGATCTGCCCACATGGCTTGAGTGGATTGTGGAGGTTGTGTTGCTTGTTGCATACAAGTTGTGTAAAAAAAAACACCACTGGTTGACAAATAAAATGAGTTAAGATAGAATGATTGAAAATATTACTGTTACCAGGACTTCATATTCACACTTCCAACAGTGTTCATTGCATATTTGCATGCCTTAGGTGGAAGATGCTACAAATGAGAGCCTAAAAGTAATTTATGACATGCATGCATAAAAATTGGACCTAAACTATTCCAAGCATGATGGATTCACTCATCAAATATCATTCATCAGTTCATTTTATGCTTTTCATGTTGCCAGGCTGACAATCTGAGACAGCAAACACTCCAACAAATGCTTCGGATATTAACAACCAGGCAATCAGCTCGAGCTCTTCTTGCAATTAGTGACTATTTCTCGCGGCTGCGAGCCCTGAGTTCTCTGTGGCTTGCCAGGCCAAGGGAGTGAAGCACTGCAAGGCTCCATTTGTGGTCTTTTTTAAAGCTTGATGAGATGACCCTCTTGAAGACTCTGATGATTGAATCATGTGCACTGAATGAGTTCAATGGAAGGTGGTGTCTTTGGACATTGAATTCCTCTAGAAGCCTAGTTGTGGTGCTATAAACATTAGATGCTATGATTTTTCTACTCTGCCAAGTGCTGGTGTGGTGCAACATTTTTCTTTAAGCTTTTCTGTGCTTTCCAAATAGTCTCAATAATTTGATTATATAGGTGTATGATAGATAGAAGTTGTTGAAGGGGAAAATGTAGAAATAGTATCTGTATTGTAGGTTATAGTTGTTCATTATATTTCAGAAATCAGCCTTTATTTGAGGGGGTTTCCTCTCTTAGTTTTCAGTTCATGTTTAATGTTCTGTGGTTGGTTGCACATATGGCTCCATATGGGTGTATGTATATGTATATATACGTTCTCTCTTGGCATATTTATTAGAAGGACATTACTAACTAGTAACTCAATTTGTTTCATCACTTGTTTGTGTGATTTATACACTTTCATGAGAAAAAAGTGGTTGTCTCTTTTGGAAATGGATTTTGGAAACTATAACATTTATGGACAATTATAAGTTTTCATGAGATGTCGTCTCACGTGGGGTTCAAGTACAATGATGGTTAATCTCAGGCGTACTTATGGACATTGGTACTTTGCTACTGTGGAGTATATAAATCTAGAAAATTGTAATTTGTTTTTCACTTTATTAAATAATATGTGTATATAAGTATGGGCTGTAATTTTAAATTTTCATGTATCTTGTATTTAAGCTATATTTTTAATTTGAAAATGAACTTTTGTGGCACTTTTTCTATAGGAAAGAAAAAAAAAAGATTTAGTAGTTGGTATGTTAGAAAGAAAAAAAAAAACTCAAAGTTAGTATATGTAATGAGAAATTATTTGAATAAAGTGAGCTATGCAAGGATAAAATTAATTAAACTTTTAACCATATACAGACGTATAGCAGAAGGAAAAATTTCCCTTGTAGTTAGTAAATGTGTTTGATTTGAAAAATACAAGATAAGCGGATAACATTTATTTATAATAGTTTTGTAAGTTAATTTCGAAAACATCTCCACGAAAAAAAGATGAGAATATAATTTTATCGAGTTAAAATAAACAATTTAATAAAAAATATACTATATTATTTTATTAACTTATTTAATACATTAATGAATTAATATTTTTAGTAAAAATTTCATACTGCACTTTAATTTCTACAAAATTTATATAAATATTCTCCAAAATATTATTATTAACCAAACATAATTTAGTTATTTTTAAAATTCATATTTTTCAGGATTAACAATTTAGTATTTTTTTTTTAATTTCCATCTAATATAAAAGAAGTCAAGGGTGGCTCTCACTCAACAATATTTTAGTTCTTCCACTTTTTAATGCTCTGATTGATTCGAGAAAAAAATATAAAGAAGGTGAGAATCGAATAAAAATAAGTTGAAAAAGGAGAGAAAAATAAGTAAGAAATAAAATTAAATATTTAGTCATTTGATAAACTAGAAATAAATGAGAAATAGAAAAAAATGTATCAACAAATAACTGATTTTATAAGAAATAAAAAAAATAGAGATAAATAAAAATAAATGAGAAATGATAAAATAACTTTTATATTTTATTTCTTTTATATATTTTCTCTCAACTAAACAACTACCAGTAACTCCTCTTTTATACAGAGAGCTTCAAATTATATTTAATTAAGTTTATTGATATTTTTATAAATAAAATTTTAAGGTTATAACATGTTTAGTAATGCTATATTTTAAAATATCATTGATAGTTGTACTGCAATTTTTTTGGATTGTTTTTCTAAAAGCAATGTTTTTAGTATTATAGTAACCTACAAGATTCTCTTTGGATTAGCTAGAGTATAGCATATTGGCATATATTTATTGCTTACCAAACAATACAACTTTAGCCAATATATAAGCTATTCTTGATGCTTCAACATCACCTCAGAATCAATTAAATCATAAAATTTCAACCGTTGATTCTTTATATTCTGATACTATTACATACAAGGTGGTGTATTTCTAGCATCCATCATACAAAAATCTATATGCTAAAACAAAAATGTTATTAAAAAAAATTATCAAAGGAAAATATTGATAATTGGCCTTTAAGAGAAAGTAGTAGAAGAAGAAGGAAACAAAAAGGAATGTACTCAAATCATGCAAGAATCTTAAGAATGATTATAAATCTAGGAAGAATCTTTTATAATTGTTCCATTACATCTTCACTTTCCACTTTTTCTTTTAGTTCCATTATTCACTTTAATGCTAAAGGTATTTATTGCAAAAATTTAATTTGTACCTACTATGTTCTCTTTTTGAATATTATCTTAGTAAGGATGAGTTAGGCATGATTTCCTTTCTAATATCTCTAATTTAAATCGTGATTTAAACTTTTCAATTTCTCATTTTCAGTTTCTACTCCAAACTAACCTATTAGAAAACTAAATTTTCACTCCCCGAAGCATTCCCTCCTCACACCCTAAGCTTGCATCTTATAAAATTCTTCAATTTCTATTAAATTTCAGTAAATTTTTGCTGCACTTTTAAAATCTTTCATATCCTAATCTCGTCACCAACCCTCAATATTTTAATGGTGGTAATAATTTAAGAGTTTAAAGTAGAAAAATCACAAGTTCAGTTTTTTTCTTTTCATTAATTTTAGAAATAGAAGGTAGAAAGACTTAATTACGTAGTAAAGACTGCTTCTTCCTACACCTCCATAGGTTCTTCCTGTACCTCCATAATCTATGATAAATTACCATTTAACCCTTCTTAAAAATTTTTAAAACCTATAACACCCTTCACCCTATCCACACCATTTCCTTAGTAACCCTACACCCCTTTCTCAGCCTCCTCCACTTCTCCAGCGGCGTTGGTTCCCGCACCTCATGGACCTCTGCAACTCATGCACCACTTGCACTTCCTGCACCACTTGCACCTACACTTGCGACATCCACTTTCGATCTGCTGCACCTCTTGGACCTGCACTTGCGACCTCCACTTTCCCTCCATTGTGTGCTTAACGAAACACGTTTTGCCGAGAAATTTCTTCTATTCTTGCACGATTTGCCACCATTGAAGCAATAGTATTGAATTTTTTTCAATTATTCACAGTTTGTAGAATCTGTAAATATTGTACGGATTAAGTTTCTTCTGCGATTTGTATAGACAGTAAAACATTAAAACTTACGGTTTGTACAATCAATAAAGTTTTCTTATATACCTGTACTATTACGAGTTGTAGTAATATTTACGGTTTATACAATTCGTAATAATCTAAATATCTACAAATTGAACTTATAGGCTAGAGAAGTCGTAAGTAGTCGTAAGTGTACGACTCTTACGATTTTTCCAATCTATAAAAAACATAAAAATCGAATAAAAGATACTTCGACGACGAAACTCGTTTACCCACCACTGACTGCTGTCAACAACACCTTCGATCTGTCCCTCCAACACCAACGTTGGATTTTGTCACCACTAGTTATGCGTTACCTTCCACCAACAATTTTCCAATATTCAGAACTTCTTTGCCACAACCAATTTTGTAACAACGTTCCGTCATTTACTCATGTCTATTTTTAGAATTTTAAAACTTATAGAAGTGCAGAAAGAATATATGGAGGTGCAGGAAGAAGCAGTATATGTTAAATATGGCTAGAACACGGAATAGAAATCTCTTGACTGATACATGAAACTCAAATAATTAAGAAGATACTGCCTGCACCTCAATACTTTCTTCTTTCACCTTCATAGAGAGCATGAAAAGACTAAAACGCCCTTAAATAAATCTAGTACATAATCTTAATACCTTCGGTCATTTCATCCTACACCTCCGAAAGTCACTTTAATAAAACAAAATTTTATACTATATAATTCAGAAGGCATTTTCTGATTTAAAAATAACTCAAATTTAGAAATAATTTTTAGAATTTAAAAATAGCTTTCAGATTATATAATTTAGAAATACTTTTTAAATTGTATAATTTAAAAGTTATTTTTAGATTTTAGAAATTATTTTTAAATTTTAAAAATTACTTTTAAATTTTAAAAATTATATTTAGATTCTAGAAGTCATTTTAGATCTGAAATTATTTTTAAATTGTACAATTCAAAATGTGTTTTATTTTAACTTTTATATTAACTTATTCTAAAAGGATAAAATTATTTTCTAAATTAGCTATTCTATATATTTATTATTCTGAATTGAGCTAATCATCAAGAATAGCGTAATCCAAAATTAAAATTTCCAACCAAAAGACCAGAAAACGATTTTGATTATTTCTGATTAAAATCGCATATCATCGTAACACGACTTTAATAAAAAAACAATATAATTGAAATTATATTAGTATGATATGATTTTAATTATATTATTTTTTAACTAAACCTTAAGTTAAATTGTCACTCAAATATCATGTAGCACACAATTTCATTATAATTTTATTATATTTTTAGTTATTCTAAAATTTATTTTTTTATCACATTACTTTTTCATATAAAATTATGTTTTTGTGATACGGTTATTTATTTTTATAAATAAAATTATTTTGATCCATTTTAATAATATCACAGAAAAATTACAATCATAATGGTGAAAAAAATTCATGGATTTGTGTGGGTAAGGACATTAGCAATCAGTGGTGCTATATCCTTTGTTTTTTCTCATAAGCCTTGATGCCTAGTAAGTACTACGGTGGTTGCTTAGCTTTTAAGTTTACTCATATCTTAGTTTTTATTTTTATAAGTTTTTATTTTTGAAAAATAAAAAAATTAATTTTTTTATCTTGTATGGAAAGATAAGATAACTAATATAACCCTTTTTAGGTTCTAACACACCTTTTATGGTTTATTAATGTTTAAGTCAAAATATTTGGGAACTCAACTATTATATTAGTTTCACGTTTATTTATAGAAAACGATTGTTATTAATATTTCAATTAATATAAGTTGTTAATATGTTATAAATTCAATACTTAAGTATTTATCCATTTATTTGAAAGTGAGTATTTTTAAACATTTTAATTGTTTAAATAGAAACTAGCTCCATAAGTTTTAAATAGAAACTAGTAAGTATTTTAAATAGAAACTAGCTCCATAAATTTTGAAAAACTGGTTAATAATCTCATCATTCAGATTCATCACGAGTACTATTAATAGCACGTATAACTTAAATGTTAGTTTTAAAGTGATTTTCAATGGATGTGGAATATTATATTTTGAAAATTGTTTTTTCTCTTTCCTATGTCAATTGTTTTCCATAGAAAAACCAGTTTTTCAAAATTAGTTCTTTGGTTGGTGGCTAACTCACTTTTTTAAATGTAAAATTAAATTTTTATTCCAAGAAATCTTCTTAGGAAGTTGTATTAGGGAGGCCTAATACTTTCAAATCAAGGTATGATATGATATGAAGATGAGAGAGACAAACTTTGGATTTTGATTACACATTTTTCAATCAAACCCCTACATGTTCATGCAGGGACCAATTTCTCTGTTCTTCTTTATTTTCCATTTTACAGAGGAAACGTTGGATTAAAGTTTATTCCAAACGTCACAACCACCTTTGGGAACAATGAAGAACTATTCAACTATATTTTCTATTTAAGATTTTGATTACTATGCAAGAAATGGGGGAAATATAATAACAGAAAAGAGAAATACACTTCCAAAAAATTAGAAAGAAATTTAACAGTGAGATGAATTCGACAACGATGTTTGGTTTAGTTTTAAAATGGAGAAATCCTGTTTTTATCTTCTTCGGAATTCGACAAAAACATGTAACTATTTTCCCAAGATACTATGAATTAGTATGTTATATATATTACGTTAATTTTAATATGCATAAGCAAGACATTAAATAATTTTTAAATTAATATAGTTAATAAGAAAATATTCAATTAAAGTATATTAAACCTGTCAAAATCCGATTTTGTCCGAATAATCTTTTAAATTAAAGTATAATGATAAAAATGAATAATAATATAAAAATATATATTTATTAGCTTAAGTTTTCTTGAAATAATAATAATAAAAAAATAAATAAAATTTGAATTTTTTCATTACAAAACAAAAAAAAGACTAAAAAAGAAAAGGAGGTGATTTTAAAAAATAAAATAAAATAAAATAAATAATTAATAATAAAAAAACGAAAATAATAAGAAAATAACAAAAATATCTAAATTAAAACAACAGAATCTGAAAATTTAAAAAAAAATAATAAAATAAATAATAATAAAAACAAATATAACAATAAAAATAACTCCTTCCAAACTTGATTTGCAAGTTTTAAAAAAATAAATAAATAAAATAATAATAAATAAAACAATAAAGAAATAGAGAATTGTGAAACTGTTCAAAACAACTCACGTTCTCTACTCTATAAAAATAAAATTAATAATAAATAATAAATTGTTACCGTTAGAAAATGACTTAAGTCTAATTCTTAGGTAGATTCATTTTGAAGATTAATTTAAAAAACTAATAAATAAGGAGAATGGGTCAAAGAGTGGTAACTTCTCTGAACCACCTTGATTTCAAAAAATAAAAAAATAAAAATAAAAATAAAAATAATAATAATGCAAATAAAAAAGGAGAGAAAAAAACACACGGGGGAGTCATTTTTTAGTCATAAGAAGAACACACGTGGGGGGGAAAAAAAAGAAAAAGGGAGAAAAAACATTTGAGAAGAGCAAGAAAGACACGAGAGAAAAAAAGAAGAATTACTCCTGACAGAGAGAGGAAGAGACTAAGGGGAAGCATCAAGTATATTTTTCTTTTTTACTTGTTTTAAGTTTTACTGCACAAAATAAAAAGCATCCCCAATTATTCCTATTGGATCAACATACATCTCCATCTCCATGAACGCATGTTCCACTACATTTCTGTGTTTATGTTTCTCCCTTGCACCATCTTTGCATCATGTTTCCTATACAACACATATTATCACAAATTGCACCAAGCAACCAACCCACGCTTCAAAAGCCACCACCAAGGCACCCAAAACCACTATGGATAGTAATGTCGTGAGCCCCACCACGGGCAGCCGCAAAACGGCCATGAAAACGCCACTTATCTACTCCGAACAACGCCGTCGCCGCCGTCGGTGGCCTCCACCGTCGCCGCCGCTCCCGTGGCAACCACCGCCAACACAAGCCACCTCGACCCTCACCAACCATGGCTGCCGCCGCCTCCATTGTCTCCATAGCATGTGCCTTCCAAACCCTAGATGGGTTTCTAGTTAGTGAGGGTGCTGCACACACCCCCTGTGGTTGTGCCTGCACCCTTTATTCCCCTAATTACCAGAATACCCCTGACTTTAGGTTGAGTTGCAGTTAGTGGAGGTGCTTCCTGCACCCCTGTTTATTAAGTTCTGCACCCACATTTTTCCAATTCCTGAAATGCCTTTAACGTAAGTGGGCTTCTGACTAGTGGAGTTGTTCTTTGCACCCCACTGGTTTGAGCCTGCACCTGCACCACTTCACAATTACCAAACTGCCCTTAGCTCGGATTGGGTTTCTTATTAGTGGCGTTACTTCCTGCATCCCCATTAATTAAGTTCCGCACCCACACTCTCCACAATTACCAAAATGCCCTTAGCCCAAGTTGAGTTTCTTATTAGTGGCGTTACTTCCTGAACCCCCATTAATTAAGTTCCGCACCCACACTCTCCACAATTACCAAAATGCCCTTAACCCAAGATTGAGTTTCTTATTGGTGGGTTTACTTCCTACACCCCCATTAATTAAGTTCCGCACCCACACTCTCCACAATTACTAAAGTGCCCTTAATCCAAGTTGAGTTTCATTGAGTCATGTTCCATTTTTGCATGCATGATTTCATTAAAAATTCTATGTTGCATATAACTGTCGCATGTTATTTTCCAACACCAAATTTGATATATACTCCAATCCTTAAAGCCCAGGCTTTAAACCTGGCACTGTTCCTCAAAGCCCAGGCTTTAAACCTGGCACC
>Ga0209489_103771_pt1 | contig 28965 bp, 15 predicted proteins | sample SiratrowhiteBW_FD_187527 | JGI IMG/M metagenome (GOLD analysis project Ga0209489, IMG submission 187527) | Root nodule microbial communities of legume samples collected from California, USA - Siratro white BW (SPAdes) (version 2) | ecosystem: Host-associated > Plants > Roots > Nodule | place...
TTTACTTATTTAATTAAAGGTACCGCCTTAGGGCGGGCGTCGTGGGGGTGCTAATACCTTCCCCACGCGTAACCGACTCCCGGACTTTGAGTCTGGTTTCATGAACTTGCCTTATCTAATCTTTTTTGGTTTTTCTATGGTTTTCCATAATTAACTGTAGTGGCGACTCCTCTGTTTTATCTAAAAATAATTTTATCTTTGTTCGCCGTCCCCGTCGTGACCCCGGTTGCGACAATATGACCATCCCACTTAAAAGACAGATTGTTCTAACTTCCAAGGCTTGGATATTGAGCATCCACACTCATCATAAAACTCAGTAATGGAACTTAATATAATGAGGACTATTATGGTCTAGCTTTTCGTGTCTTATGATAGTGTAGCCCTTATTTTACTACATAAATGATTCCTAGCGATTTCCTCCTACCACTGGAGGGAAAGAAGAATAAGAGTCATTCCCACAGTTTTGTTTTGTCCAATCCTAGATCCGCTATTATTCCACCAAATCCATAGAATGGACTTGCACAAGTCAGTTCTAGACAAAAAAACACACAGAAGAATAATATGAGGAAGACCACGAATCAATGTGTCCTACTCCTACCACAGGAAAGTAAATTTGCAAGTAATTTGAGCAGAATGATATTACTCACCTGGTACAAGGTGACCAGACCGCAAGTCTGTTCCACAATCCAAGAAAATAGCACCCTCCAACATCTTATTCTACAATAGAAAAATACATCAAGAAAAATTCATCAAGTACATTGCATTTAAGTTCAACAATAAATGTAATAAAATAAGAAGGAAAAGTGCATGCGTCCAATTCTGTTTATCTGCTTGTGTGTGTGTGTATAGCAGAAACAGTTTTAAAAGAAAAGCGATGAGGATAGTTCTTGAATAACTTTCATGTTTGCTGAAAGGTAAGGTATGCTCATAAATGACAGATCCATGAATATTAATACTACAATGATATAAAGGGTATCGCTAATTGAAACTTGTGGAAGCATACTGAGAAGGCAGATCGAGCTGACTTTGATACCCAGGACAGGTTTCAGTTCCAAAAAGGTCACATGATTTTTTTTTCTCTCTTACCAGTCATATGGAAAAAGTGAAAATTTCAACAGAAATGACAAATCCAACAATTGCTAACTTATTTGGAGATGGCACTTAACGTAGCACTTTAAAGCCAACATGTCATGAGATTAGCAGAACCACAAACAAAACATCAGAGAAGATGGTGATTATGATCCTGTCAACTTCTTACCAGATGGGGAAATATATTCCACATGCCCAAACATTCAATAAAACCAGGGAAGTCCAACATTGCAACAACTAAAGTAGTAAAAGCAATTCTTGCCAAAGATGATGATGAATACGGGATCATGGTAGTAGCACTAGACAAAACAAAACTTTGAAGAAAGATAAAAGGAAGTGCAGTTTAGCAGCACCAGAATATTTTAGGCAAAGGAGGTTATAAATCTGTCTAATTCTACATTATAGGACTGCTGTTAATTATGCTACCACATACCAAAGGGAGAGTCAGTTCACTATTAGCCACCAGACATGATCGCCCAGATCCAACTGCTCCTTCTCCGTACCCTCGCACACTCCCAAGCCCTCCAATAGAAAATGCTTGGTAAGGAGCCATGTCCCCAACAATTGAGCCACCTGTTAGTCTGTCACAAGAAAGGGTTGGATGATAGCCAACTGTTTGTCAAACAACCCGAAGAGGAAATGAAAAGGGAATTTTCAAAGCACTAATGCATGATAATGTATTTCCCAGCTCCACATGGTTGTGTCTCAGAATGTACATAATGTTTTCCCTTTCATGTCTCAACCATGTCAAATACCAACCTTGTCAAGAGAAATGCTGGTCCAAGTTTCATGCCCTTTGAAGCAACAAATTTAAACCGATTGAAGATTATCCACTTAGAAAGAACTGGAATACCTTGTTCTATTTGAAGATTAAACTGAAAAAGGCAAGCATTAAATCAGTGGAACACAGATTCAAGAATTACTTGTGAGAAACCCACTTGCAACTCTAAATGGTTCACAATCACAAATTGAAAGGAACTTGGAAGCAAACTGGAAATAAGAAAATATCTTATTACATGAAAAAAGCTATTATCATTCGCCTTTGCAAATTGAGACTCTTGCTTTAACACTACCATACTGTCGTGTGGATTGCCACTGCATCAAGCAAAGTACATCATATGATCAAAATCAGTTCAACATCTAGAGAACTGGAATGCTAGAGAATCCTTAATTACCTGCATGTCAAAGGAAATCCGTCATAATCTCTACTTATAGCGCGACCATCATCATTCAAGGGACGAACATGCTGCACAATGGTTTACATCACAGTATTAGTTTCCCATTTTCCTATAACCAAATCAAAAAATACGTAAAGCAAAGAAACTAGAACAAGTAAGGTTTTAATATTATGACAGGTTTATGAAATGTCCAGCTGAACCTCAAACTTTATGCTGGTTGTGCTGCTCCATTTTGAACTAGCTGGTTCCTTCAGATCCATTCCCACTGACAATCTAGATAAATTTATTCCTCCACTACCTGAGCGGGAGAAATTGTTTATAGGGATACCATGGATTCCAATCTCGGGTGAAAGAGAATGCTGGAACAGGAAAAAGACAACAGTTAGTATTTAAGAATGTACTATACATTAAGGTACGGTCTAATAAACTTCTTCCTAAACACTTACAAAGACTTGCAAAGAGTTACAAATAGAGAGAAAAAATAAAAGTACAATGAATTGAGCTTCTCTAATATGTTAAAATCAATTCATGCACTTTAACTATTATATAAGTTCTCTCATCTAAATCTTCTAGAAATTTTAGGGACAAAAGTTGATTTTAACTTAAGAAAGAAATTGAATTCATTTATAAAAACCAACCTGTAGTACAAAAGACTGCTGTGCAAGCCACTCTGGTCGTGGCCTTCTATACGCAACTAAGACATTTGAATCATATAAACCCTTGTCATACGAAACATCGAGCTTCTCACTTCCACCAAACAAATTTGGGTGTTTGATGCAAAGACTGTTCAGCAAACGAAGTTAAACTATTCATTACACAATTCAAAAAAAACCAACCAACACCCTCCACCCAAAGCATAACACAAAGCCATCAAGTTTCAAAATTTCGCCATTCAGATTCAACCATGATTCCTCTCACAAAAAAAGGCAAAACTGGGACTCTCACCTCCCAATTACCAGTGAAAATGGGCTGCCAGTACTCCTGTTAGGGGGAAAATGCAAAATAAAAACCACACAGATATTTGTGAGTTCAAAATTCAAACAAATTAAATTATCTTTTCAAAGACAGTGCAGAAGAAAAGGAAACCTGAGAGTAGGAAGCATCAAAGAAGCGCATAGCTTGTGAGTAAAATCAACATTAACGTCAATCTTTGCTGTAAAACCACTCAGAGGACAAAAAAACACTTATATCAAAAAACACGGTCACGCAAAAAAGATGAAACGAGAAAACAATAAATGAAAGCTTTTGCAATTTGCATCTTAAGTCTAAACCTTTGCCAGCATGGATGCTCTTCTGAGCTCCCATCCCATCCAACACGCATCAACCATTAAATTGAAGACACAATAATTGGGCCAACACAATAGACCCCAAAATGTTAGAACAATTATATAGTGGAGACAATGCTGCGGTTTGTTCCGTAACGTTGGCAAAACAACAACCAACGACGGTGTCGTGTTTATTCTGTTCCTAGCTTTCTACTTCTGTTATCCCTTTCGTTGCTCCACACTCCACGACCATTGCACTTGCACGTGACACGACACTCGCGCCTTCTATTGGGCTTACATAGGCCCAAACTAGCTATTGCTTCCTCCACCCCATAATTTCTACTTACCTTCATGGGACGTTAGAAAATCTAAGTTGCCATGTTTAAATTTTTGAATTGTAGTATCTATTGGATTATATAATTCTGACTATTTTTCTAAATCCACTAATATATTCTAAATTTATAGATTAAGTAAATTGAAAATTGTATGTTAATCAAAATATGTTTATAGATTATACAATTTTAAAATATACTCTAAATTATACAATTTAAAATATATTTACAAATTTTATTATTTGAAATTCACTTTTAGATTTATGATCTAAAGATGAATTTTTTATTTAAAACATAAAAAACAGACTTTAAATTATGAAAAAAATATATATTTAAAAATATGAATTCTACAATTAAAAAATTTAAAATAGATTCTAAATTATACCATTTGAATTTGTTCCCACTCATGAACCATTTGAACTTTACCCACGTGTATGGTGTCCAGAAAGAAGATACAAGTACGAAAGAAATTGCCCCCAAACTATTCATTGTGGAATGTTGGACTCATTCTTCTGACATCCAAAAATATCTTCAAAAATGTCTTCTTATACCTTTTCAATAAAAATATTATAATTACCTCTCTCTTACACGTGTACTAAATACATATTTATATTTTTCTAATTTTAAAATTAAATATATTGTTCTTATACTTTTACTTTTTATTTATATTTCTTTTATATTTTTAATAAAATACACTCACACTCTATAATTTTTAAATAAATACCTGTATATTTTGTGTTTTTAATTAATAATATTTGTCATGTTTTTATTAAATTGACATTCATCTCCCTTGTTTTATATATATAAGAACAAATATTAATAAATTTAGTGTTAATAAATTTGTTTTTTTGATACAGAACAAAATATCAGTGTATATTGTTAATAAATTTAGTGTTCCTTTGATACAGAGATAGGATGTGGTAGGACCAAGTCTACAAATATCTGTAAGCATGATGTGTACTGGAGAATGAGAATTGAATTAAAGAAAAATTTTATATTTTTTTAATGAATTGGGTAGGACTACAGTAATGAATAAGTGCTTTTTATGGAGTCACAATCTCCATAAAAAACATAAGTCATGTGAAGTGTGAGAAAATAATTATCAAATAAATGAATATTCAAATAACTAGAGTATTGTATTAAAATATTAATAAACCAAAATTTAAATTATATGACACTTGATCAGCATCATCAATATTAAGAGTAAATATCTCTCTTTTATAGATAATCAAGATTAGCATTATCAAGATCAAGCAACAAATAATTTTGAAAAAAAAATACTGTATCAATATTTATAATAAAGGTTGTACAATTATTTACTTACTTTTTAATTAATTTTTGAAATAGATCATAAGATTTTAGATACAGATTTTCATATATTTGATAAAGGAAAGTTCAACATTGTAAATTTATGTAAGACTCTAGTTTCTTATTTGTTATTTCGTATTAAATTTATTAAAATTAAAATTAATGTTTAAGTAAAATTTTTACTCAGAAATAATTATTTATTAAACTTAAGGAGATGAAGAGAATTAAAATGTAAATTATGTAATTAAACCTGTTAAAATCTAAAAGGAGTAAAACGTTTGTTAACAAATTATTTGAAAAAAAAAAAGGCGTTTGATAAGGCCAGTACCTAACAAATTATTTGTATTAGTCACATAAGCATATTTACTAAAATAAAAGCATGCTTTCAAAAATTCCCATAAACAAAAATATGTTTTTATAAAAAAAAAACCCGTGTAATTAATAACAATAATAAATCATATCTAAGCCTTTAATAAATTAGAAGCCTTTATATTCACAATTATAAAAATCTATCTCAATTTTCTCATTTTTTTCTACTTTAACATGTACAATTAATATTATTAGATGCTTAATAATTTTAATATACTTTATTTTATCTTTTTCTTTAATTGAATTTCAATAGTCTTTAAAAAAAATGAATAGTTAGAAATTAATGCTAATCTAATGAGTTAGAAATTGGGCCATAAGTCCTTGAGAAATGGACACATTACACAGATGGGCCCATTCTTCAATCTTCAAAATGAACAAGCTCAAAAGTTCAGTGGTGTTCATCAGAAACCACCCCATTGTTGTAACCAAAAACCCTTGTGTTGTCCCTCCTCTGCTTCAATCACACTCTTCTGCATCTCAATTCTCAAACAGGTTGTAGTTCCTCTGCAAGAGTATTGCTTCGGCTATCGTCTTCTTCGTCCATTGCAATTCTTTGCGGCAATTGGCAAGTTCTCACTCAGAGGTAATTTTTTTCTTTTTCTCCAATGCTTCTTTGCAATCTGTTATTTATCAATTACCACCTATATTAATAGTTCATTGATATGTGTGATCCTGTTGATCTAATTCATCTTCTTTCATAGTTTGTTAATATGTTAATTGGATGTGTCACGATTAGGATTTGAAAACATCTGTTGCCTTAGGTATTGACACTATTTTTTGTGCTGATTTCATTTTCTGCAGCAGACCTTAGCATAATTTAAATATTCATTTGTCAAATTTTCTAACATCATGTTGATGGTTAAAGATTGATCAGTTTTATATTTTGTATACTTTTCATTATGTTTTCTATTTTTTTTTTTTTGTACTTTTATTAGTTAATTATTTCTGTTATTTTCTTTGATTATGGTGGTTCAACCTGTTTAATCAACCAACTATGGTGAGTTAGCCAGGTTGGATATATTTTGGCTTGTTACCAAAGTGAGCTAACCCAATTTAGACTGATTTATGGTGATCCAACCTACCTGTTAACTCCATTCAGCTTTAGGCTCCAGGGAAAAAGCAGAACAAGAGCAGGGAACGATGAATAACTGCTTGATTGTGCACATCCCGGACAAGCAACCATATGACCTTCATCACCAACCCACTGGTCACTTTATCAAAACCCATTAGTTGGAGATTTGATTTCTTTATTTTGGAATTCACTGAATTGAAACAGACATTTTTTTGTTTCTGTGCAGAGAGTGTTTTTGCTTCTGCCATCAACCCTAAGCATGCCAACCAAATTGTGAGGTTAGCTCCCCACCAAAATCTTCATGTATTTGCTTCAGTTTGTGTGCTGATCAATGGAAGTTGCTTGAATTTCTTGTTAGGCGTTTGAATCAAATAGTACCGCTCGATGATCTCCGTCATGTGAAACGAATTCAAAAGAATGTTCTTGAAGGAGGTGAATGGATGTCATTGTAGAAACTCTTGTTCCCCCTTTCCAACCCACAATATTATGTGCAAGGGAAATTTGTTTTTTTTCCATTTTTTTTCATTTTTAAGAAAATGTAAAATTAGAGCTTTTTTTTTTTTTTTTTTACTTCAGTTTAAAAACATAATTTTTTGATTTAGAGTTTTCTTCTGAAGTTATGAATTCTGCTTCATGGAAAAAGTATTAACGTATTATTTAGGATTTTAAAAAACACTTATATTTTTATAAATTTTATAGTTATTAAAAAACTTTTCTTATAAAGAAAAACTTATTCAAACTGCTTTACACACAAGATACATGTGCCCTTTGGAGGTAGAATTTAGTTGCTCATGGTCCTGGAACCAAGTACTATGTTCCCAAATATTAAATAACAGTATCTTTAGTGCTCAAGCAGTAGTATGTCACAATAGGATGGACTGAGTTCTACCACTATTCAAGACCATTTGAAATAAATGATTGACTCTTGTAAAGCGAGCTTTATATTTAAAAGGATAAAGTGCAGTGAAATTTATAATCCTTGATTAAAAATTACGGTCTTTTTTTGTTTTTATTTCAACAAATTAACAATTTTTAAACATTTTTCTAACAGTTCTGTAATTTATCTGACTACATTTATCACAGTTTCTACTATTAGTGGTTATAACTCTGCTTGACGGCATGTTACCCTCTGAAGTGCAACTCTTAGTTCTAAAAAACTAAATCCTGATAGAAATGCACAAACATTCCAACTAAGTGAAATAAAGAGAAAAGCTTATTGATTCTAAAATATGGTTTGAAATACGAGTCCTACTAAAGCTATGCTTATGAGCCCTGAAAAACCAATATATAAATCCTAATAGAAATGCACACACATTCCCAGCTAAGTGAAATAAATACAAAAAGTTTATTGATTTTAAAACATGGTTTGAAATATGAGTCCTACTAAACCTATGCTTATAAAAAATCATCAACTGTTATGGAATCTTTTCGTTGCTGTAAATTGTAATGAAGGGATGTATAATAAATGAATATGAGATGGCTTAATTGACACAACATTCTTCTTCGTTACACATAGAGCTAGGTCTCCATTGCTTCCTTGAGAACATAAAGGTTAACTTTTACTTACAATTGTTCTATAGTGTCCTTATGTGCCTATTTGTATAAGCATATTTAAATTGTTTTATTATTTGTTAATGTGAGCGATGGATTGGAAACCACCAATACAGTTGATTGTGACATGGGGAATGTTTGACAGGAGAAATACAGCTATTGGTGATCTTGTGCGTGGCCTCTGAAGGCAACAATCAGTTGGATAGCATGCCTCCTCATCTTCAGGAGTTGATCAGTTCCTATCAGTTGAGTCCTTTTATCACAAAAGTGGGTCTTTGTTTGTTTTGGTGTTTCTTTTTATTCTAATTCATTCATTCTTAGATTATGGTTTGCTCAAAGGAGAATATAAGATGAAATATATAGGATGAATTTATCATATATTTATATTGATATATAAAATCATGAAAAGTTTTGTCTTGTTTTGGTTTGACTGTTGTAATTATAATGAAGCCTCAAAGCTATCTGATATTTATAGCAGAGTGGATGATCAGTAGCTTTTATGTGAAAATAATTCCATATGTTCATTCACGGTTCTGCATTTATTATTAAAATATAATCTAACAACAACATTTTTTCTTCCTTTTTTTGTCTTCTAAAGCTCACTAAGTACCTGTTTGTTTTATCTGCAGCGTTGATAAAAATTATGTTGGAGTGATTAGAGCAGATTTTGTTTAATGCAAATTCTTTATAGTTTTTTGATAATTTCCAAATTCAATTCCGTGGTGAGTAGAATTGATTTTGGGTGAACTGACAATTTTTAACTTTTCTATTAGGCAGTATGAAATATTGGTGCTGGGTGTGGTGGTAGCCGGAAATTATTATCTACACTCTAAAACCAATTTTACTTTACCTACCAAACAACCAATTCTGAACTCACTTTTGAAATACCATAGCCAATCACAAATCAATTTTACCATAGAGCAAAACAAAAACAGAGGGTAAATGATAAAATTTAAAAGAAACAACGAAAACTTGATACTGGAAATCATTGGTCTATATGCGAGTGGAGTTTTAGTTTTCTGTGTTGATCAAATGACGCATACAAATATCTAAAACCTTCTTAGTTAAATGGCCATCATTTGATGGTCCACTATTAATGAAGACTAAGATTATTGATTAATTTTTTAAATTATGGTCAATTCTGGTTAGAATTCTAGGAATCTTGGTCTTATTGTGTTTGCATAAGTTATAGTGTGCGTTAAATTTGAATTTAATCAACATTAGGTCTGCAAATATGCTGCAACATCAAAAGAAGAGTGGCAAGAACAATGCAAATTTTGGCCAACATCATATCACCCAAGGACCTAGTAAGTTTCATTTCACTATCCCTTTATTTATTGGCTTATTTATATTGTTTGCAACGACATTGCTTCCTTGTATCAAATTTCACAAACTGTTTGGTTTAATTTGAGTATATGCAAGTCAAATAGTATATATATGGAATCCTTTATCAAATGAACTGACCAATCCATGTTAAATGAATATTCCATGGAAAACATCCTTCAACTTGACGAGCTGATTTGCAAGATGCTCAGACACTTATCTGTTGGGCAATAAATGCACACAAGCGGTTTTTAAAAGGAACTTAACGTAGCTGGAAATACCCAATTAATTAATATACAATATTATATCTCTGAACTGCACACGTTAGCAATTATGTTATGTGTAGTTGGTTCAGTATACAATAGTTATAGTTAACGGCCTCTACCCAGATGAAAACTATAAAATGACACTAGCATCATTGTGTTTGTAACATCAACTCTGTAATTATTACTTTTAGTTTTCATAGATGAAAAAAAAAACTTTCAGTTTTCATAAATAACCTACGTATGTATAAATTTTTTTTTTTTTTTTTATATTTCTTGTAGTTATAGTATCTGATATATACTATGGGTAAAAACAGGGGTTTTATGTATTGACTAGGAAAGGGCCAAAAGGGGATTTTTGAAATTTTGGACGAAGTATACTGGATTTTTAGAACCTTTTTGTGCATTTAGATATTCTAGTTTTATATTTGTTGGATACACTGAAAAAATTATGATAATCATCAAACTCCTACCAAACACATAAACATGTGCTGGGTTTTTTTTGGGAGGCGGGAATGAAATCTTGTTGATTACATGGGTTGCGTATCTTAAGTCTCAACATTCTATTTGGTTCCTATTTAGTCAATAATCTCATTGGATGAGAAAAAACCCCTTCTCTTGTATGGTAATAGCTGTCTTTGCATGTTGTGTTTGACATTTTTAATCAACTACAGCAACATTGATGGCATTACTGGATTTAGCGAGGAGGAATCCCAATCAGTTTTGAAGTTTATGCAATCGGCTGTTGAGTTGGCAACATCTAACGGCTTGGTAAGTGTGCAAAATTTTTCTTTTTCAAACAATTTGTGGACAAGAAATAATGCTTTTGTTATGTTTAGTTTTCACTTGATTTTTAATAGTTAAGAGTTATTTTTAATCTGGTCCCGTTATTCTTTGCTGAATTGGTAAAGGCTAGCTTTGGTTGGAGTGTCCTACTATTAAATTTCAAATTCAACTGTTGAATACTAAATTTGATATGTTTTAGGTAGTCAATGCTGCAGTGATAGTGGATCCTTCAACTAAGGAAATCATTTCAAGTGCATGTGATCAGATTTATGCTTGGAACTCTTGCAAAGATGACAGCTGTCATGGAAAGCCGGAATCATTTAGTTCCCATCTCAATATTTCTAGTAGTTGTGATCCCCATGATCCATTGAATTCAAACAGTTCCTCCAATCGGGTTAAACAACCATATACAGGTGTTGCTTGTTTATATACTCGGCAATGGGCTGAGCAACCATCTCATCCACACAGTTCATATTTTTGGCACCCTTTGCGACATGCTGCCACTGTAGCTATAGAATCATCTGCTGCCAGGGATAGAACCCTTTTTCCCAGTGAGGAGAGCAATGAAGCAAGTTATCAGGAATTGGATAGTGAGAATGCATCTTGGACTAGCTCTCCTGCAAAGAGACAGAAAACTGTGTGTGGAAATGTAAGTTTTGCCTACACCTGTTATAATTTAAGGAATCTGAATGGTGTATAATTTAATAATCAATTGCAGCTACCCGTCTGTTTTAAGTGTTAACCACGTCACTCCAATAAAAATATTGAAAAACTCCTGGTGTGACTTTCTTAGTTTCAGTTCATGTAACTTATTCTGTCGTAAGCTTTATGGAGTTTTCTTGTGACCTTGATAGATCATGGTGTTCCTGGTTTTATCAAGCCTGCAATATTGTTTGGATAGGTGTATGTTGAGTTAGGCCCTTTTTAAGCAGAAATTGATCGGGATTAGGTTCTTTTTAAGCCCGACTTCTAAGAGTATATATTATGCAGAAGTCAAAGAAGGTAGAACCATGATAATCAATTGTTCATATCTTTACTTGGTGTGTTCATTATCATTACAACTTTCCAAATAGTGCTCTGGGTGAAAGCTATGATAATTAATTGTTCATATCCAGTCCTAATGAAGCATCTCACATCAAATTCATTAATTTAGCACTGGTAACTTGGAAATATAGAATACATATGCGATGGCATTTCCCTGGATTGTATCTGTTGATTATTTCGTTTAATGTATTTTGTGAAAAGCTTTATTTGTGTTAAATTATGGCGTTTCAGGGAGAGGATGATGATAAATTGAATGGTTGTACTCAGCCTTCTGGGCAGCCGTCAACGCGACCATACTTATGCACTGGTTATGACATATATTTTGTTTGGGAACCATGCGCAATGTAAGCTTATAGACAAGTTAGTTCTATAACTTTGAATCATTTTTATGTATTTGGTGAATTCCTTTGAGGTCTAAATTGGCCTCGTTTAACCCGTCAATGAAGGGGAATATCAGGAAAAGAGGCTGTCAATAGCATTCTGAGTGATTCTCCTTTCTCTTTGAATGGCATGAGGGAATTCCCTTATTGATTCATAGAATGGAGGAAATTCTTTAATTCTGATTTGCCCTTGTTAACATTAAGTTTCTCCTTCAAATAGTTAACTTTTTCCGAAAGAGTTGTTTTATGATATAGTGACCTTAATTGCTTTCCACTGTATGTCAGGTGTGCAATGGCCCTTGTCCATCAGAGAATTAGACGAATATTTTATGCTTTTCCAAATCCAAACGCCGGTGCCTTGGGCAGTGTTCACAGATTACAAGGAGAGAAAAGCTTAAACCATCATTATGCTGTTTTCAGGGTTTTGTTACCTGAAGAAGCCCTGCATAAGTGTCATGTTTAAGTTACAGAGACTATTTATTTCTGAATTTTGAATGGCCCTGTTGAGACTTTTTCTAATTTATTCTTTCTAACAGTTTATCTATATTTAGTTTAATTTTGTTGAAAATGACAATGGTGGAATGAATGAACGGTCACTTGTAATTTTATAATTTTCAATAAATTTTAACTAAAAAATGTTTAGTTCTGCAAATATGGCTCTTTCTATTCTTAGTCTTGCATAAATATATTAGTTTTAAATTTATGATATTTTCTAACCGTCTTTTTTAATCCACACTGCCAATTATATTTAGTTTAATACTAGCAATAAAAAAATATTAGTTGGTATGATTAAGAAAACAAGAACATTTGATTACTAGTATAGTTATTATTTATTATATATAAATTTTAAATTAGGATTCACATCAGTATTATTAAGCAGAGATAAAATATTTTTTTTTTGACGTAAAGAGATACTCTTGTTGGATTTAGTGACAAAATGACTAACATGAGTAAACCGATAATCGTTCTTAGATTGTATATAGATATGTTGTAATAAAATAGAAGAGAACTTACAAAAATATTATTTAGAAACTCGTCTTAGTCTGTATATAGATTTATTTAATTTGCAAACTAATCTTGCTATTATCGTCTTAAATAATATCAATGTTATACTTTTTAAAACAACTCACCATTTAAAAATATTTAAAAATATATTGTTGATATCTAATTAATATATGTGTTTTAATTTTTTTATCAGCAACCACTAATAACTCTTATAGAAGTAAGGTTATTTACTAGTAAGAAACTGTTTAAGAAATAAATTAAGTCATCATAATCATTATATTTTAATTTAAAAATCCATTTGTACCTTATGCAATCTTTTGCTTTTTACTAAAAGGATAAAAAACCAAGTGACATTATCTTTTTGATTTTTTGAGTCATGACATCTAGGGTAAGAAATAATGATGAAATTGAAACTCATAAATAGTTTGATTAGGTAATATTAGAATTTTATCATTAACATATGTGTAAGATTAAAAATATGATAAAGAATAAGTAACATGAGTATTGACATTTGAATAAACGATTCAATTATCATTAAGCAAATGATTAATACAGATGAAAAAAAATCAAATTATTACAAAAAAGTACTAGCCACTAGAGAATATATAATCATACCATTAAGAGTAGTTAACTATATGACATTGTTAGACTCTCGAGGAGATTCAAAACTTGTTGGTGTTGTTGTGATGTAAGTTGAAAAGAGGAAGAATCTTTTCTAGTATCCTCATAGATAGCCTGACTAGAAGCTTGATTAAGAGATGCTAAAGAAATCACTATTAAGACATATTAAGAAGTAAGTTGAAGCTCAATTCATCATCACAAAACCAACTTAGTAAGACGAGGTTCCTTGCTTAGTTATTGTAAATTACTCTTATTTTTAGTCTATGTGAGATTTTCAATACACCTCTTCATAATGAAGACATCATACATTCTTACTAAGAACATCGAGCATGAAAATTGAGAGGAGACCAAAATCGGATGACACGATAAGTCTAGATCTCGATTATGATAGATTTTAAATGAGTCTGATACCATATTAAAGAAAAAAAATATAAAATAATTTATTAAATCAAATGTATCTTTTACATGAAATTGATATAATAGCAAATATACTAAAAAAGAAAAGAAAAAATAATAATTGATTATATATAATATCTAAAAACTAGATAATTGATTATATATAATATTTAATTATATTTTAATTTTAAACTTTATTATTCCTTAAAAAGGTCTTGAAGGAATAAAAAATGTAATGTCACAAATAAGAATTTAATAGGAAATATCATAATTGAAATTTAACTATGATAAAAATGTAAGTCCGTTAAGTTTCATGTCTTTTTGAATAATCCCTCCGGTTGATCAAGCACAATTTGAATAGATGAGTGTTACTTTATTTCAGTTATCAAAGAAAATTTAGAAAAATTAAAAAATGTATGGACATAAAACAACTTATAAAAGTTTAACTTTATCATTTTATTTGACTATTTATAATTTTATTAACACAATAGTATATATATATATATATATATATATATATATATATATATATATATATATAGAGCTGTGTATTTAATAAATGAATAAACTATTTTTATTTTATAATAAATGTCTTAAAAATTAATTATTAAATGAAGAAAATAAACATAAATAATTAAGAGGAATTTTTTTTATTTTAAAATTTCAAAATTAAACTCTTCTCATATAAAATAAACTTTTTAGTCGAATATTAACCATTTGCTGTAACAATTGAAATATAGTAAATTATAGAGATATGAAATTTTTGAAAATAAATGTATTCATATATATATATATATATATATATATATATATTAAATAAAATATAAAATTTATTTAATTATATATTTAAGATATGAATCAATATGTTTATGTAAAAATATAAACTATGTAGGATGAATATATGAATAAAAAAAATAAATATATAGTTTCTAAAAGAATAATGGTTTAGTAATACTATTATAACAATAATTTTAATTGAAATATGAATACTTATTAAAGTGGTAGGATAGAAGAATAAAGAATAAAATCAGGTAATGTTGTCCTAATTATTCTATCTTTTTGGCTTGTAAAAGGAAGTCAAGAAAAAGTTTTAATCCATAGATATAATAGCTAAAAGATATAATGACTTATTTGTTAGACAATTTTTCAGAAGATATGGATACAAGATTTCTACATGACAAATAATATTATGTAATTTTATTTTTATGACATTTATAACAAAATCAAATTATCGTCAATTCTATTTATTTGTTTTTATGAAATTATCAAATTATAATATTTTTATTTATTTATTTTATTTAGCTAGGTCTAGAATGGTATACATTACTTATATATATATTCAGTCCTCTAATCAAAAGAGAAAAATAGAAGAGAACATATTCATTCTCATATCTTTTATTTATTTTTGTTCATCTCTTTATTTTCATAATATGGTATCAGAGCTCTAATTTGAGAGCTCTCTTTACTATATTTATCAAGGCCGAAATTGTTGATCCCTTACAAGATTTTAGTTCACCTTATCATGTTAGTTCTCAACAACATATGATGTTCTCTCATTACACAACAAGAGAGACAAATGTTTTGTAATCAGTCAAGTACAAATACTGATACTAGCAGAAGAAGTTACGGAAGATGATATACTTACAAAGTCTGCAGTCATTGTGGAATGACATAACATGTAATTGATACATGTTATAAAAAACATGGTTTTTACCTCAATTCAAGTTTAAAAATCAGGAAGCAGACTATAATATTAACCATCAGAATCACAATTGTTCAAGGTCAAAAGTACATTCCCAACAAATTGGTTTTCCTCCTGAGCAATTTCAAACATTGTTAGCCCTTCTACAACATTCTAAATCCAGTGACAATTCCTCTAATCAAATCTCTATCATTCCTTTTGACACAACAACACATACTGGTAATAAATTTTTCTCTTCCTTTAGTTCTTGAATTATTGATAGTGGTGCTACTGATCATATTTGTTCATCCTTGACTCATTTCACTTCATATCATAAAATTAATCCTATCTCTGTCAAATTACCAAATGGAAATCCAATCAAGTCATTGCAAATTATTCTGGAGATGTTTTTATCAATCAAGATCATATCCTAGATAATGTTTTGTATATTCCTAACTTCACTTTTAATCTTCTTTCATTAGCAAAGTTAATTGATAATTTATCTTGTATGATTATTTTTTATTCTAATGGTTGTCACATTAAGGACAAAAACTCCTTGAAAATTATTGGATCAGCTGAGATGCAAGATAGACTTTATATACTCAAGGTCCTTTCTTATCAAAACCTCAAATCAAACTTGTCAAATCTTCACATATCACCAATGCTGTCAATTTTACTGCTAGTGATCTCAAAACCCTTTGGCATTTTTAGTTAGGACATGTTTCAAGCAAATTTATTGATGTTATAAAAAATAAACCCCCTTTTGTTAAATATAACAAATCTTTTATTTGTGATATATGTCATTTTGCAAAGCAAAAAAAGACTTTCCTTTCCTCTTAGTGCATCTAAGTCTAAAAATTGTTTTGATTTGATTTATGTTGATGTGTGAGGACCACACTCATCGTCTTCAATCCATGGTCATAAATATTTCTTGACCATAATTGATGATTATTTGAGATATACATGGGTTTTTCCTTTAAACAAAAATCTGAAGTTGTTAAGATTTTGGAAAATTTTGTTGTTTTTATTCAAACACAAATTGAGACAATAATTAAAGTAATAAGAAGTCATAACAGGACATAATTTTTCATGACTAATTTTTTTATCAATAAAGGAATAATACATCAAACTTCATGTGTCAATACTCCACAACAAAATAGTATAATTGAGAGGAAACATTGTCATTTATTAAATGTAGCAAGAGCTCATGATACAATCTCATTTGCCTAAAATTTATTGATCATATTCTGTGATACATGTTGCATATATTATAAACATGCTTCCCACACTTGTTTTAAATGATTTTTTTCCTCATGGAATTTTTTACAAAATTCCACCAGATTTTAATCAATTAAAGGTGTTTGGATCTTTATGCTATGCTAGCACTTTGTTAACAAATAGAAGTAAATTTGATCCAAGGACATTAAAATGTGTTTTTTTATTGGTTTTAAAAAGGGGACAAAAGGGTATATTTTGTGAAATATTCAATCAAGAGAAATTTTTGTATCTAGGGATGTTGTTTTCTATGAACATGTTTTTCCATATCAAAGGGTCGAAGATACTAGCAATGAAACTGACAGTCTAAACATTCATGATCAAAATATTTATACAGAAGATCAACCTATTTTGAATGAGTCACCACAAGTCATTTTTACATCATCCTGTGATAATATTGAAAATAATGTTAATAATGATCATGAATCAGAAATTCAGATCCCCGAAGAAGTTTGTTCCCATAGAGACCAAAATCTCAATGAAAATCATGAAACAACACAATCCATTCGAATGAGTACCAGACCAAAAAGACCACCTGAGTATTTAAAGGATTATCATTGTAATCTCAATGTTTCCAATACATCTTCTAGAGTTAAATATCCTTTGAATTCTGTTTTGTCTTACGGTAAATTATCACCTTCTTACAAACCTTTTGTTATGTCTATTTCTTCACATGTTGAGTCAAACACTTATTCTGGAGTTGTGAAATATCTGTTGGAGAAAGGCTATACAGTGTGAGATATCTGCTTTGGAGTCAAATCAAACATGGAAGATTGTTCTTCTTCCCAAGAACAAAACCGTCATAGGTTGCAAATGGGTATTCAAAATAAAGTATAATACTGACGGGACTGTTGAAAGATATAAAGCAAGATTAATGGCAAAGGGATACACACAAACAGAGGGCATTGACTACATTGAAACTTTTTCTCTAGTAGCAAAGATGACCACTGTAAGGTTGCTGCTCTCTCTAACCTCTATATATAACTAAGAGTTAAAACAGTTATACATAAATAATGTTTTCTTACGTGAAGAGTTGAAAGAATATGTATATGTGGTTGCTCCTCCTGGATTGACTTCTATTCAACCAGGACAAGTTTGTAAATTAAAAAAGCTTTATATGGCCTTAAGCAAGCTGACATGGAATTGGTTTGCTAAATTGTCATCCTTTTTTATTTCTGTGGGATATAATCAGTCTATGAATGATTATTCTTTATTTATTAATTCTTCTAAAGGATCCTTTACTACATTATTGGTGTATGTGGATGATATAATTTTGGCAGAAAATGATAAAGAAGAGATTGACCGAGTCAAAGAAGCTTTGAATAAGACATTCAAGATCAAGGATCTTGGTGATTTGAGATGTTTTCTTAGTTTTGAAGTAGCAAGAAGTAAGAAAGGGATAATGATGAATAAAAAAAATATGCATTGAAATTGTTAACAGATGCAGGTCTTTTAGCCTACAAACCTGTTGTGACTCCTATGTATAATTTGGTTAAATTGTCTTAGATTAAGTAATTGAAATAAATATGAAGTTAATTTGGATAGAAGGGTGGTTACATGCTATGAAGAAAAGTAATTTACTTAATCACAATTAATTTCAACCTCTACATATTCATTAATCAATAAACTTAGTAATTGTGCTTTTATTGCTTTTATTTTAATTGCACACACCTGCAAACAAACAGAAGAGGTATGAGAATATTAACCATCTTAAAATTGTGGAGCCTTTTTATTATTTTAATTAACTCATTCATTAAAATTGTGCCTTAATAAGTTTCTCATTTTATTTGATAGACTAAAATCAATTTTTTTCCCACAATTTCACTCAATCTTAAATTTAATCGTGTTAAACAGATTACTTTACAATGATAGTGTATCTCCTATTTATAATTTACCCATATCTGCTAATAAATAAAAAAATATACTAATTCAAAAATTTAACATAAAAATTACATCGGTTTAAAAAATTTAGCTTTTGTACTTATCTTGTAAGGAAAGAAAACATTTAAAACTTTTTTATTTTATTTCAAGCAATCAGTTAACAACTGTATCTAATAATAAAATATTAAATTAAAATATTTAATAAAAATGGTTATATAAAATAAAATGGTTGTGAACCTATTTGAATTTGATGCTTCCAAGATTTGTGTGATTGTTGATAAGTTTAAGAAGAAGATCCTCTTCACATATATGCGGGGGGTTTTACACTACTAAAATCATTAGTTTTTAATACATTTCTTTAACTATTTCTCTATATCAATCCACATATTCAAATTTTAACGCGCAACTCCATTTTTATTGAAAAGTAATATTTTACTACATGCTACCAGCTATTCACACAGCCAAACATGTCTATAAAAAAACAGTCAAAAAGAGTATCAATTCAGGTGCAGGTTAATAATAACAACGGAAAGAAGAATACTCACTCACAACCCAACAACACACATGACAGAGAATCAAAAGCAATATATAGCGCTTTGTCCAGCGCGTGCTTTCACATTGAACTTTGTTAAATAAACGGTTTAAGCAGTCACAGGTTACCCATTCCCTGTTCTCCGCTGTGAGACGGGGGCCGCCACCGCTTGCCCCTCCGTACACGTCCTAATCGGTTCATTTGGGTCACCCTCTAAACTTTTCTAAAAAAACAGAATATACACAATAAAAATATATTTTATATAAAAGATTGGAAAACCAAAAAGGCAAGAAAATAAATTCTAGAGAGAGAAAGACACAGCACCTCCAACTCAACCCCAAAGAAAGTGTTTGAAATATTTATTTATTTTAATTATTTTCCTTTTTCGGCTTTGGGGCTGCAAGTGTGTGTTTTTCGTTGTTGCTGTGGTTTCGATAGTGTCTCCGTCCCCGTTTCTTCGACCGCTTCTTTTTCTTTTCTTTTCTCAGAGTTTCAACTTTCAACGCAGAAGAGAGAGAAAGAAGAGAGAGAGAAAACCTAGAGACTAATTTCCTTTCAGTGGTTACTGTTTCTGAAATTTTCTCGTTTCGGATTTTCGTCTTCGAATTGGAGAATCGTCCGAGCCGAGGCTTTTCTATTGCGAACATTGATTTTGTTGGCTTATTTGTTCGTTGTGCGTGTTATTGAAGGGAGCGAGTTCGTTTGAGGCGTTCGGATTCCGCGAGGCGAATTCAAATGTTGGTTCGAAATTTGATTTCGCCGGAATTTTAGCTCCGATCTTTTGAAATTGCTCGAATCTTAGGGTTGAAGCAATGGATGTCGATTCCTCGATGATGCCGGAGACCGATCACGATCCGGCTGTGCAGAACCACGCCGCCGCTGCTCCGCCGTCGGCTGAGACGGAAGGAGAGCAGCTAGAGGAGCCTCCGTCGTCTGGAGGCGGATCTCCGGCGCCTGCTGCGGCGCCGCAGAGTCCCTCGGGTGGACCGAGGCTGGCGCCAACTTATACTGTGGTGAATGCAATTTTGGAGAAGAAAGAGGACGGACCAGGGCCGAGGTGCGGCCACACATTGACGGCGGTGGCGGCGGTAGGAGAGGAGGGGACGCCGGGGTACATTGGCCCGAGGCTGATTTTGTTCGGCGGTGCCACCGCTCTTGAAGGAAATTCTGCGGCTTCAGGGACTCCTTCATCTGCTGGAAATGCTGGCATACGTATGTATTTGATTATTATACCTCGGTTTCATTTTCCCCAGCATATGTTATGAAGTTAATTAACATTCCTCCTAATTTTGTGGCTGAGAATTGAGTTTTGGTATTGTTAGTTTGTTAACTGCAGGTTTTGCATGCTTGACGTGTTTTGAAGTAAACCTTTGTAGAGTTTTCGTTTGGATTTTCTTTACACCTTTTAATGAAACTATCTTCAATTTGATTTACTTTTCTCATTGGCCTTTGTTGTTCTTTTGCTCTCATGAACAAACCACCTCAGTTTAGTCTATCTTTCTATATATTGAGTGAAACTCCTACTTCTTTGCAAATATTTCATTCCCAATCTTTGGAAAAAAAATGAGTTTGTGTGGTGCAATCAAATGGAATGAATTGAATTATTTACATAACAACTTTGTTTCTGTTTTATGGTTGTTTGTCATTTGAAATGTCATAAAAAATTATTTAAAAGACTTTCCATAAATCTCACTTGTTTTCCTATTTTTGAGGGAAACAATAAGTAAAGGAGAAATATGTAGTAGGTAACACTTCTGTTAGTGTCTGTTCTGTTCCACTTCATATCAATTGCATTCACTCAAACAAGATTGTCAAGAATTAATGCTCCTAGCAGATAAGCTCTCTTGGGTGGAAGGCCATGGATGGTTTTATATCTAACGCACCCTACAAGCAAGAGAATCTCACTTTTGAATTGTAGGCAATGCACAAATTCAATTTACTTATTACTTTAATTTTGGAGGATGGTGATTGCAACTGGCAAGGATTAAATTCCTGGCCACTTGGTAGTAGAGCCGTAAAAGCTTTGGTACCTTGTCAAGAACCAACTCTTTTCTAAAAGGCTAAAAGCTAAGCACTTAGGTGGTGGTCCGTGAATGTTTCAATGAGATTGGATTGATATCTTTCATTGTTTCAATGAGATTGGATTGATATCTTTCATTTTTCATATTTTTTTTTGGTTACAATATGTGATAACTATATGAAGTGATATCTTTGGTTCTGTGGTGAAAGGAGCTCAATGAACCCTGTTTTTTACTTTTCAAAGAATGGTTCTGTTTCAGTATATGTTGTGAAAAGTATACATTTCAAATAATGTTCTGAATAAGTAGTAATTGATGAAGATAATAATCGATTATTATTTCCACTCCCTACATGGTGTTTTTATTCATTTGAAGTGCCAAATGGTTTTTGTTCCTCAAATCTCAAAATTAGTCATCCTAGTAGGAAAATGTTCAGAACAATATTTATTTTTTGTGGTGCATATCAATGTTGGTAAAAAACCTTGATTTCCCACCAACATTCTTGATTATTTAGGAATTGACTACATCTGCATATCTTCCTGAGAGGAGTGGTACAAGACAAGCAATAATTTATATAGATTTTTGCATGTTTCCCTTTTAAGACGAGTTCATTTTGATTGGATTAGGGGAGCTTCTTCTGTGAATAAAATGGCATTAATTATACCCTTAACAATTGAGTGTAATAATGTGTTTTCTTAATATTTATCATGGTATACGATTTGCTTTTCAGGTTTAGCTGGTGCCACAGCTGATGTCCACTGTTATGATGTCTTGACTAATAAATGGTCTAGGTGAGCTTATCCAAGTCATTCTTTCTCACCTCCATTAAGACTTAATTATGTTTTTATAGACGTACCTACTTTGCATCAGTGCTTGATAAGGGAAATATCATGCAGGTTAACTCCCTTTGGAGAACCTCCGACTCCAAGAGCAGCACATGTGGCGACTGCTGTGGGAACTATGGTGGTTATTCAGGTAAGCATGGAAAGGGTATCTTATTGTTTCTGAACTTATTCCTTTCTTTAAATGATTAGCTTGCTTCATAAGGGAATATTGCAATGTTACACAGGGTGGCATTGGTCCTGCTGGTTTGTCAGCTGAGGACCTTCATGTTCTTGATCTAACTCAGCAATGGCCACGCTGGCATAGGTTTGGATTGTTACCTGTGTTTTTCTTCCCTTAACGACTTAATGTGACCAATATTATTTATCTAATCTAGAGTTTTGAATTTCATGTAGAGTGTCTGTTCAGGGCCCTGGACCCGGGCCACGCTATGGACATGTAATGGCTTTGGTGGGGCAGAGGTATCTAATGGCAATTGGAGGCAATGATGGTAACTATTCAAATGCCACTCCTTTTTCAATGTATGCCTTGGTTGTTTTTGTGAGTGAAAATTTATTGGGTGTCACACTTCTTGGTCTTTACATTCCAGGAAAGAGACCTTTGGCGGATGTATGGGCCTTGGACACAGCTGCCAAGCCTTATGAATGGCGCAAGTTAGAGCCAGAAGGAGAGGGTCCACCTCCATGCATGTGTGCTTCTACCTCCATGAATTCTACTTTATTTGACTGATATTTTGTTGTCCCTATCTGCATAGTGATTTTAAATTCTTAGAAACATGTGATATGGTTTGTGTATTGTTTACCCTTTGACATCATGAAATAGGTTCTGAAGACCGTCTGCACTAGCCAAACTGTTGAGTGGCTGAATCAAACATTCCATTCCAGTTTGCTTTTATATTAATTGATTTAAATGATGATTTAATAGATCTATTTTATTCATTAAATTGGTTTCATATTTATAGTTTTTTCAATTTTTTCATGTCAAGTTCTGGATTTGATATTTTTCACCCACTCTTTTTTCCTCAAATGAAATATGACTGTATTTATACAATAATTAATGAAAGTTTAATCGTCAAAAATATTCAGTAGTCTTTCCATCAATGATGTCCATTTGTTTATTATTACTTTGTAAAGTTGGACTGTGGTGTAATTTTGTGTTTGCTTTTATCTTTATTCCTTGTGTGAACAATGTGATTATAGAGTAGGCTCACATTCCTCTTCTAGTTGGTTTTATGCACGAAAACTAGTGTTAAACTGCAGCTCAAGTAGGGTTTGAATTGAACCTTCATCTTAATTTGGTAGTTTTCAATAGCTTTATTATTACTGTTTTCTGGAACAAAGTTATCTCATTATTGCTTTCTTTTCATCAGTACAAGTGAATACTTTAAATATCTTACCTTTCGAACATGTAAGCAAATGGATTATGTGGAGTGTAGACTTACCATATATTTATGAAGTTGGCTATTGTTTAGTGCAACTTGTCATGATGTGATTTTTGTATTTCCATTTAATCATGACTAGGTATGCAACTGCAAGTGCACGCTCGGATGGACTTCTTCTGCTCTGTGGAGGGAGAGATGCCAATAGTGTTGTGAGTTATCTATTAATTCTGTTGATTCATAAGACTTCTGCTTTTTTATGTCTAATATTCGACTTTCCTTTATATAGGGTTGAGTTTGTTTGTGCTTATTTTTTAAAATAAGTTTTTTATTAAAATAAGCAGATTCTTTTTACCTTTTTATGTGTTTATATAATCTGTTTATTTTAAAAATAAACAGTTTTCTGCTTTTTAAAGTAGTAAATCCTATATGCATATTAAGTAAGTGATTTTTTATTTTAACTTATTTCAGTAACACTTATTTTAAGTTTAATGAAACTGGTCCAGAATAGAGCAAAATCTGTTAATAGTTAATTGAATGTTTTTCATATTGATGTTTGAATTTAAATGATGAGAAACATTCCAAAACTATTGGAGTGCTTTTTGAGTGTTTAAGTTCCAGTAGCTTTGCTTCCTGATTGTAAGATTCAATTTTTTATAGATGACTTTCATATTTGTGATCATTTTATGTTTGAGTTCAAATGTTGGCAGGCAATTGCTCCTATCATTGTTGCTTTCTGTTTTGGGTCTATCGTTATTTGGACCAACTCTAATTGTATTCCTATATTTAATGTCATTTATTTGTTGTGGCTGAATTATTTCTTCCTATATTTTGATGAGAATATCTTTTTACCACTTGCGTTTGCAGCCATTGGCAAGTGCATATGGACTTGCTAAACATAGAGATGGTCGTTGGGAATGGGCAATTGCCCCAGGTGTCTCACCATCATCAAGATATCAGCATGCAGCGGTTTGATTCTGTTTATTTTATTTTATTCTCATTTTTCTTAGTTGAATATACATTCAGGGATTGATTCAATGATTATAGGTATTTGTCAACGCAAGGCTCCATGTGTCTGGTGGGGCTCTTGGTGGAGGAAGGATGGTCGAAGACTCATCGAGTGTTGCAGGTGCTGATCGTGGTGTAGCTTATATTTTTTGTTTGTTCACCGCTGCTCTGCTTTTTTTTTTTATATAACATGGATTGTGTGTTAATCGACTATTATTTTAAGTTATTTGTACTTGGAGGCAACTTCTAGCATTATTCTAATTTAAGCTGTATTTTTGGATTCCTTTTCCTGTTTATAGTATTGGACACTGCTGCTGGTGTTTGGTGTGATACGAAATCTGTTGTTACCAGTCCAAGAACTGGTAGGTACAGTGCTGATGCAGCAGGAGGAGATGCTGCAGTAGAATTGACTCGGCGTTGTAGGCATGCTGCTGCTGCTGTTGGTGACTTAATTTTTATTTATGGTGGTTTACGTGGGGGTAAGATATAAATATAACTGTTTGTGGGTTCATCCTACTGGATTTAATTTCCTATTTGATTGATATCATATGATATTTATCACTTCACCAGAAAAAGAAATTTAATATTTTTTATCAATCTAGTTATGACTATTGTAATGATTACTTTGAGCTCCTGCTTACAATACTGCATGAGATTCTTTTTCTGTTATCTTTGATTTTCATGTTCTGTTATATAATAAAACTAGGTGAGAGACAATTCCAATAATCTGAATTGCTGGATACTTTCTTCTCAGATAAAAAACAATCCTCGTGATATAGGATTACAGATTTATGGTATAATTTGACCATGATAGTGTTTTACCTAGTTTTTTTCTAGCTTTCCTTTTCTATAAGAGAATTGGCAAAAGACATTTGAAGAAAAAGTCATAAAAAATTAAGGATCTTAATTTTTATAGAAAAAGGGAGTAACTTTTGAAAAAGCTGACTGAAGGGGTTTTTAAAAATATGTTTTACACCTTAGCCTTACACTCGCTCTCATCGAGAATTAGCAAAGGTAGGACAAATTGTTTTTTTTTTCCAGTTTTACAAGCTTTCAAGTTAAAGCTCTCAAATGACTTTTATTTTTCAAAGCTCTTATGAAAATATTGAGCTTTAACTTTAAAGTTGCTTTAGCCTAAGATTTCTTTTATCAACTCTCTGAGAACGAAAGTGATTTTCCTTTTGATCAAGTGGATAAAAGTTTTGCCCCAATGACTACTGTTCATGAAAATGGTCCTTCAATCCATGTTCATCTTGCAAGCTGAAATGTACGATTTCATCTGAAGTATTTACTAGCTTTATTTTTGTTGTAATTGTTTTAGTAAATATATATATACTTTAAATTACTGTGATAATTTAATCATCTAATCAATTCATAACTTCAAGAGCTGGACTGACTGTAAGGTATTGTGTTTATGCTTCAGGAGTCTTGCTAGATGACCTACTTGTTGCTGAAGATCTTGCAGCTGCTGAAACAACAGCCGCTGCTTCACATGCTGCTGCAGCTGCAGCTAATGTACAAGCTGGGCGCTTACCTGGACGATATGGATTTGATGATAGAACAAGGCAAGCTATTCCCGAGGCAGCTGCTGATGGGTCTGTTGTTTTGGGAAATCCGGTTGCACCCCCAATGAATGGTGACATTTATACAGATATCAGCACTGAAAATGCCATGCTTCAGGGACCTCGGTACAATAGCTATTTTGATTTTATTGGGCAAAGTATTTGATGTTACTTGTTTGGCTTCATTCATCTGAAGGACTTTGAACAGGCGAACTGCTAAAGGTGTGGAGTATCTGGTTGAAGCATCTGCGGCAGAAGCTGAAGCTATCAGTGCAGCACTGGCTGCTGCCAAGGCAAGGCAGGAGAATGGAGAGGCTGAAGTGCCTGACAGAGACCGTGGGGCGGAGGCTACCCCAAGTGGGAAACAATCATCTTCCTTGATCAAGCCTGATTCTGCTGGTTCAAATAACGTTACTCCTGGTGGAGTTCGGCTGCATCATAGAGCTGTGCGTAATATATTTTCATTAACAGGGAAAATGTATTCTGCGTACAAGTTTACATAAAATATTTAGGCACATTTTTTTGTTGTGTTGAATTTTCTCCAGGTGGTTGTTGCTGCAGAGACTGGTGGTGCATTGGGTGGCATGGTTAGACAGCTTTCAATTGATCAATTTGAAAATGAAGGCAGGCGGGTTAGTTACGGGACTCCAGAAAGTGCAACTGCTGCCAGGAAGTTATTAGATCGGCAGATGTCTATCAATAGTGTACCGAAAAAGGTACAGATTCATCTCTACAACGATCTATCAAATGCGCACAAAATAATTGTATTTCACATTAAAAATATTAGAAAAGCACTTTGTAGTTTGTCACTTGGTTGGTCAAGTTTATTAATCTTTCATTCATTTCCATTGCTTACTCCGCATTGCAGTTTTTCTATTATTATTTTTAGGAGATTTCTGTCTTTGTTTACATTCATGTTTTCTTTCGTTGGATTGAGAAGCATGCTTGCTTTGGCATGTGTTCAGATACAGAATTGTTTTTAATGGGTTGTCCTCTCTTTCAGGTCATTGCACACCTCTTAAAGCCTCGTGGATGGAAACCACCAGTACGACGGCAGTTTTTTTTGGATTGTAATGAAATTGCTGATCTTTGTGACAGTGCTGAGCGGATATTTTCTGGTGAACCAAGTGTTTTACAACTTAGGGCACCGATTAAAATATTTGGTGATCTACATGGACAGTTTGGTGATCTCATGCGCCTTTTTGATGAGTATGGTGCACCATCAACTGCTGGTGACATTGCGTAAGTTTCATAGCTTCCATTAATGGTTATTTGTGAATAATGGATATGGTTATAGTGTGCATCATGATGCCAGTGGCAGACCATGTATAGATGACGGGCCAGTTTCACCCTGTTAGTTTTTTAAATTACAATTAAATAAGTTAAATTTTCATGTTTTGCAACTTTTAATTTTTATACTGACCCCACTATCAAGTGACAAATTCATATATTAATATAAAAATCTGTGTAAAGAATGTGCAGACGCATATATTATATGATAATATATTTTTTTATAAATTGTCCCCACTGGTATTGGGTCCGCCACTGATAGTGGCAACTATTAATTTGGCAGGCTATTCTTGGTCAATAGGGCAGTTATTGTATTTGGGCTTATTTGGTGATGTAAAAGATGTTCAATCGACCACATCCAGCTTTCTATAATTACCACCATTTTGTTTCTGTAGTTTGTTTACACTTGGTGCATTGTTGAGATCTTTGAGCAATTTTTACATTATATAGATGTCTTGTTTGATTTTTATTGAAAAGTGAGTTTAAACCTAACTCATTCTCATAAAATTGCCTTGTAAGATGAGGATTGTCCCACGTAAATTGGCATAATCTCTAGTTGACGTGGGATCTCCAAGAATCCCCAAGACACAAACATCTCGAGCGTAGGACTAGATATTTGTGAGTGATCTGATAGCAAGTGACACAATAAGCCCATCAAATCTCACTAGGATAGGTTCTGATACAATATATATATATATATATATATATATATATATATATATAGTTCATGAGTTTGGATATTTTGTGGTTAGTCTAATAGCAGTTCGATAAGAGGTGGTATGATAGATCCACCAAGCATTGTTGTCGGATTGTATCGGCTAGAGATAAAATCAATTTATAGAATATAAGTTGGGACAATCCTTACTTGACAAGTCATTTTACGAAGTTGGATCTAATTTATTTTGTTTTTCTCCCCTAGTTACCTCATTCTAATATAAGAGAATTGTGGTTCTTGGTGGGGCACAGTAATTTGTCTTGCATGCCTAGTTAGCAAAAAAAATGCATGATTCACATATTCCCTTGCTGCAATTATATAAAACTAATGTAGAAAGCTTCTTGTTATGTGTGAAGTTATGGGTGGAAGTCACTGTATTGTATGTGCAAATATGGAAAAAGGTTGTTCCTGGATTTGAAAATATGACCAACCGGTCACCAAATCCCAACCTTACTACAATTATATAGTGCATTTTTCTAGATTTTATTTTATTTTATATTTATATTTAAATTACTCCAGCTTACTAGATTGTTTATTTTTAATGGAGATAAACAAGAAAATTGTTGTGTTAATGTGAGTTTATAGTGACAAATGGAACAGAAAAGGAGGTGAAAGAATATAAAACTATTTTTAATACTGAAAGATTTCTTGCAATGATTGATTGATTAATTTTAAATGCGGCTGCACTAGAATCAAATAACAGTTGCATGACTAGTGTGATTCGGATCTAGGAAAATTTTCTTGGCTATGTACAGAAAATATATCTTCTGTACTTTTTTTTTTTTTTTTTACCTAATATA
>Ga0209489_103772_pt1 | contig 28952 bp, 14 predicted proteins | sample SiratrowhiteBW_FD_187527 | JGI IMG/M metagenome (GOLD analysis project Ga0209489, IMG submission 187527) | Root nodule microbial communities of legume samples collected from California, USA - Siratro white BW (SPAdes) (version 2) | ecosystem: Host-associated > Plants > Roots > Nodule | place...
CTTACCGGTCGGGAATGCGAGAATCCCATTCTAAACCCGACATATACTCAACCTTCGTGGTTCACGACGACGAAGACGATGCCGACGACGGCGTAGAGACCAACCGCCGGCGGAAATCCAGCGGCGCGCAGTCACGTGACGATCCTTACGCGACCATGGTGTACAAAGACAACGGCCGCGACGACGATGAGGACGACGAATACTCCTCTCTCCCTCCGCTACTCAAGCGCCTCCCCAAGGACTTCGGCGGCGGAGCGCCGCTGGACTACGATGACGATGCTGGCGACTTCGGCACCGTGATCATAAAGAGCGACCATAGACGGCAGCAGGATCGGCCTTCTTCCAGCTTGGCTTCGCCCACGTGGAAGTCTCGGAGCTCGTCTCAGGCGAGTCCTCTGAACAGATTTGGCGAAGAGGAAGAAGATGGCGGCGGATTCTCGACGTTCGTCGTTCGTTCGACGGTGAAGTCTGGGGAGAGAGAGTCGGTAAGCGGAACAGTTGTGCGACGGTCCTCCAGCAGCAGCGGCGGCGTGGGTTCGACGATGGAGAGAGCGGTGGCGAGCATGCAGGGGATGGGAGATTTTGGATTCGGAAAGCAGAGGAAGGGAAGTGGATCTTCGCAGAACGATGAGGGAAGGCATCAATCGATAACGACGAAGGTTTCGACGAGTTTGATTCCTGAAAGTATTACCAGAGAGGACCCTACAACTAAATACGAATTGCTCAATGAACTTGGTAGAGCCATTCGAGTTTATTCCTTTAATTTTCATTTATTTCTTACTTTTCTGAGTTCATTCTTTAATTTTTTCATTCGTGGTATACTTTTCTGATTGACCGCGCATTGCGAATTGTTGTGGTGTTTATGTTGGGGATGATGGAATGCAGGGAAGGGGTCCTATGGAGCTGTGTACAAAGCAAGGGATTTGAAAACCTCGGAGATGGTTGCTATCAAAGTGATATCGTTATCCGAAGGGGTAAGTTTAGGTTGCATTATGTGTAGATACTTGTGTTATGGTGTTTTTATTAATTAGACTAAGTTTGAACTGTTGTGGATGACTTTTTGGATGGTTATTAAGGAGGAGGGCTATGAGGAAATCCGTGGTGAGATTGAAATGTTACAACAATGTAATCATCCTAATGTTGTCCGTTATCTTGGAAGCTATCAAGGAGAAGAGTATCTTTGGGTAAGGATTCATTTTATAACCTTTGCTTGTTATTCATATATGACTGCCTTTGTGAAACTCTGTATATTTAGAGTATTCTTGTGACTTTGGTTTAATGATGACGTATTTTTGTTTGTTTGGGCTTCCTTGGGGTTATGGTGGTGATTGGCTAATTTTTACTCTAGACGGATGCCTTTGACCAAAATGAAGAGAGATCGGCAAGATTGTTCTTTTTGGCTTTTGTTTGCTCTTGATTTTTTCACAAGGACCCCCTTCTTAATTTCTAATTCTTATCTATTGTCTTTCTCTATGCTTCTATACAAATTTGCTTGATTCTAATTATGAGTTTGATTTTGCCTATTAAAATATGTTTTCTGATTAAGCTTTTTGGTAGATAGTGATGGAATACTGTGGTGGTGGTAGTGTTGCTGATTTAATGGGTGTGACTGACGAGTCATTGGATGAGGGTCAAATAGCATATATATGTAGAGAAGCACTGAAGGTATACTTGCTGGACTTTGTTAGCATTGATTGTTTGACTTCTACCAAGGTTTTCAATTTAAGTATTATTAATTGATTTTGATAGAATTGAGAGAGCAAAGTACTTCAATAGATTTGTTTGAACCAAGTTTTTTGTTATGTCTATGTTTTGTTTACTTTAGCCCCTAATAGTTTGCCTAATTATGTGTAGGGTCTTGATTATCTGCACTCAATTTTTAAAGTCCACAGAGACATCAAAGGTGGGAATATCTTATTAACTGAGCAAGGGGATGTCAAGCTAGGTGAGTACAAAAGTTATATGGTGATTGTCATATTCATTCTTTGCACTTGAGAACTATAATAGTAGTATGCATTAGAGGAGTTGATTCTTTTGTTCTTACCCTCCTCTCAAACAAATGTCAAATTCATTCATTAAATTTGTGTTATAATTTTTGTCTTGAATGCTTAGTTATTCAGTAGCCATGATGTTTTAGTTTATGTGATTGAGATGTTCTAATAGAACAACTACTCTGAATTATTATAAACTACCACCTAGAAGCTATTATGATATGACAAAACTGATTGCATGGTAGATAATTCCCATTCTAAATAATGATTACTGCAACTTCAATGTGATCAAGTAGTTAAAATTATCAATTGAATGTTCTCTAATTCATCACATGGTGTACAACTAGAACTACTTTTGTATTTTGAGCTATGGCAGTTGTTAAACACCAGGGAAGAGAGAAACATTGAGCTGAAAACGTGTGTTTTTGAGACAACATGTGTACTTTATTTATATTGAGAAAAAGAAATCAACACATTAAGTAGATGAGATTTGATATTCTCTAATAGCAAAGATGATTCTGGAATAAATAAAATCACCCCTTATAATACATATATAATTTAGATATTTTTGATTATATAAGATCAACTCCTTTTTTCTATAATTATAACACTCCCTCTTAAGTTGGATCATATAACTCACATGTGGCTGGGTTGTTGCAAATATAATTGATCCTTGGTCTTCTTAGAGACTTTGGTGAGTATGTTAAATTAGAGTTGATAGATATAATGATGTCTCTAGACTCTAATTTTTTTCTTATGAAATGATAATCCATCTCAATTTGTTTAATCCTCTCGTAAAAGACAAGATTAGAGGCAATGTACGATCAAGTTCTTATTTTATAATTATAACACTTTGGCTCAAGTTATATCATATAAGTCATATATGCCTAGGTAGCTGCAAATATTTGATCCTTGATCCTCTTAGAGATTTTGCTAAACATGTCAACCAATTGTTCATTAGAGTTGACAAGTCTAGTGATGTCTCCAGGCTACTTTTTCTCTTATGAAATGATAATCCGTCTCAACAGGTTTGATCTTCTCATTGAAGACAAGATTAGAGGCAATGTGTAATGTTGCTTGGTTGTTGTGCATTTGGGACTCTTTGACGAGCTGTTTTAGATATATTAGCTCACAAGTCACTAATGTCATTGTCCTACATTTTGCTTTTCTCTTCATCTTGCCACAACATTTTGGTTCTTACTTATCCACAATATTAAATTACCTCGACCAAGCACACAATAGCTTGAAGTGGAGTGTCTAGGATGTTAGAATACCTAGTAATTTGAGTATTTCCCTTATGTTCTTAATGAGGCCTTTTCTAGGAGTCTTCGTAGTGCTCTTGACAAGGAGAGTTTAAAAATTGACTAATTATGCTTATTGTAAAGGTGATGTCAGGATGAGTCACAATGTGGTAATTTAGCATACTAGTTAACCTTCTGTATCTCCCAGGATCAAAATAGTCTTCCTTAGTCAGGTACATCTTTGACACTTGGATCCATTGGTATGTTCACATGCTTTTAGTATTTATCATCCCTAGTCCTTCTAAAATGTTAAGGGCATATTTTCTTTGAAGTATGACCAAACCATCATTGGATTGTGCCACTTCTATACCAAGGAAATATCTCAGGTATCTAAGATGTTCTGTCCGAAACTTTTGAGCAAGATATTGTTTTAGTTGTACAATACTCTCCTATATGTGATACCAATGTCATCCACATATACAATGAGATAGATACATTCTTGAGGAGGATGAAGATAAAACAGAGAATGATCGACATTACTTCATATCATTCCAAATTATTGGATGATAGTCCAAAAATGTCCAAACCATGCACGAGGTGATTATTTGAGACCATATAGAGTATTGCGTAAACAAATTACCATGTTATATCACTCCTCCTAACCTACAAATCCTAGAGGTTGCTCCATGTAGACTTCATCAAGATCACCATGCAAAAATGCACTTTTGATGTGAAGTTGTCTAGTGTGAATAGCTGCAATGGAAAAGAAAAGTCAAATGGATGTCATTTTGACAACAAGAAAGATAATGTCAACATAAACTTGGCCATAGATATGTGTATATCATTTGGCAACCAGTTGAACTTCATAGTGATCAATGTTCCCATTAGGTCCTGTTTGGTGAGTGTACAACCATCGACATCCGACAATTGATTTGCTAGCTGGCAGAGGAACCAACTCCCAACTACCACTTCTTTGAAGGGAACACATCACATAAATCATCGCTTGTGGCCACTCTAGGTGAGATAAAGCTTCACCTAGAGACTTAGGAATAGTAATAAAAGATAACAAGGACAAACAAGTATATTGTATGGTAGGAAGCCATTTGTAATTGAGGTTTGTATAGTGGGGAAAAGGGTTACGAGTTAAACGTGTACCTTTCCAAGTACCAATAAGTCAATCATTTTTAGAGGAGACCGGACCCAATACATGAGAGTGTAGTAGAAGCATCTCAAGTCATGGAAGAGTCATCTAGTATGCATGAATTGACTAGAAAAAGCCTACTTGTGCTGATTTTGGCCACGAGAGAGAGAGAGAAAGTATCACGGTAGTCAAGCACATAAATATATATATATATATATATATATATATGTCCTTTGGCCACTAATTGAGCTTTAAGGTGATCAACTTTACTGCTAGGTCCAACTTTAACAATAAACTCAACTACAACCAACAATCTTCTTTCCAGAGGGAAGAGGAACAAGCTCCAAAGTGGCATTGCTAGTAAGACTAGGAGTTATTTTCTTCAACTTGGCTAGACTTGGGTGATTCAAATGTTCAAGCAAAAGCTTCTGAGTTAAGGTAACAAAATAGGACACAAATGGGCTTGTTTTTCAGGTAACGAAGTCCTCTTTATTCATGTCCTTTGCCAATTAGGTGGCATGTATCATGTTCTTTTTTGCAAAGGAATTAGCATCAAATGTTACAAAACAATTTAAAGAGTGAGTTACTAGAGAGACTAAATTATTACAAGGACAATGTGGAATGTGCAAGACAGGTTGAGAGAGGAGTACATTACAAGGGAAAGGTATACCCTATAACACTCGACCCTTAGGCTAGGTACATACACCCAAGAAGCATCTTTTTTGTAAACTGTACAATACAATAACAATCATAATTTTAATAGTTATACTCAGTTAGTTAGTTAGCCAGTGATAAGTTCTGAGGCACTTGGGGAACCCACCCTCCAAAGCTAATTATTAAGGGGAGGAATCAAGCACTTTAATACTACATCGAACATTCCACACTACACAATGTTGAACTTAAACACTCCATGCTACCTAAGTTTCTATCACAACATTGCTCCTTAGAACTAACCTCTTGCCAGCTTTCATTCAAAAGCTAGCTACTAAGGGGGAAGAACCAAGTACTTAAATATTCCACCGAGCATCCCATACTTTCCAATGTGAGACTTAAGCACCCTATAATGCTCAAGTTCATATCAGCTAGGGTTCTCAGTCAGCTATATAACTAGCTAAATCCTTTTTCTTTGTAATCAGTTTTCTGGAAATACAATTTATCTTTTCATCTCTAAAGTTTTCGCTCAATTATATTTTAACTCTAGGTTTATTGAGCAGGGGATTTTGGTGTTGCTGCACAGCTTACAAGGACCATGTCAAAGCGGAATACGGTACTTGATGCGATAATTTATTATTTTTATTTATCATGATTTGTATTCTTTTCTTATTATTACTTGATTACTTTATCTGTTCTAACATAATATAATAGAAATGCTAATTGTTACTGATTTCAATGCGATAACTTATTATTTTTATTTATCAGGATTTGTATTCTTTTCTTATTATTACTTGATTGCTTTATCTGTTTCAACATGAAATGCTAATTGTTACTGATTTCAATCCGTATAAATTTAGGGATTCTTGATTTGCATGTGATGTATATAAATAAAGTGGGCTGATAGTTTTTCCTTTCAAGCAATTCATAATAAAAGCGGTTTCAACTATCGGAATGTTATTCAGTCTGATTAATGAAGCGAGGATTAGGAAGTACGAACATCGTTTAAAATGCTTACACGCCTGAGTTATAGCTAGATGCAAGATTATTATTATTTTAATAAATAGTGGGGGGTCGTGAATAAAGTATTTTGATTTACATCACAGTATTTCAGTTTTGGAACAATATTAAATAGTTGGGTGCCATTAATTGCTTATTAAGTATGTTCTTTATATCAAATTGCATCTTAAACTGAGTTGGAGATGGTTGTATTATGTGCATTGCATGGATATACTTCTAGTGGGATTGGCTTTGAATACACATTTTGAATTAAAAAAATTATTTGTTCTATCATTCCTTTATTCAGATTTTTGGGGCACTTGTTTCTGATTAACTTCCACTACTGTGGGACATATTCAAATCCCAGCCCTAGCTTCTTCCACTTGTTATGGCTACACACACAGTTGTTTCTATCCCATTATAGTTACTTGAAAGTGATATGAGCTTATAATTATATTCAAAGTATTTGCCCAAAAAATTTGGCTTGAGTGAGATGTTGTGTACCTTATGCCCTTGAGAATTCTTTAAAATGACATGCACTTGTTCAAAAGAAGTTGACTTAGATTAAGGTATCCTTCTTCTTAAATGGACATGTTATTCATTCTTTTTATCTTATAAGATATTTTATTTTCTATTTAATGTGCTTATAGTTCATTGGAACTCCTCATTGGATGGCTCCAGAAGTTATTCAGGAAAGTCGCTATGATGGAAAGGTACTGTAGTTTCCCAAAATTGTGAACCTTGTTTACTTGGTTGCATTATTTTTTTTTTTCGTTGTACTGCATCTCCTCCATGCTTTATTTTCATCTGCCCTTCCTTCTCTTTCGTAGATAGTTCTAAGGTTAGGACATAGGAGAAAAAGTTGTAATATATTGCCAGAAAACAGAATTTGAATATGTATATTTAAATTTGGACAAAAAAGTGTTTAAATTTGGACAAAAAACTTAATTTGACACTGGTGTGGGTTGCAAGATTCTTCTTCCATGCTACCTCATGGACCTCCTTCAAAATGTGAAAGTCCCACCTTTATGTTTTGTTTGCTTGATAATCATTGAACAGTTATTTATTAACGAAGTGGATGAAGGAAATTTATTGAAATGGAAACTACAATATTTTTCATATGTTCGTGGTTCAAATAATCAGAAACAGGAATGCATATAAAGCTTTTATTGGAGGTATGTGATGTTGACAAATAGGAAGTAATTATATATGAATAATGATTGGAGTTCATCACTGGTTTAAAATTACTCTTCAGAAACTTTTTTAAAATATTGTTTTTGTAGTGTCTGCTGCAGTCTAGTGGTAAACTTGAGAACAAACCTCTTTGAAAGATTAAGCAGTGACAAATAATGAAAAAAGCTGGTTAAAGCCTAGTTGATGATGCTTTATGAATTGGAAGATGTTAAAGTCAATGACAGTTTAGGCATGTTAGAGTGTATACTTATATTTCATATGAAAATTTTCTATGTACTTTGTTAGAGCTGTTAGCTATGACTAATAGGTATATCCTTTATTGCAAGCAGTTACCCATAAATTCTTTTGTAAGCTTCTTATTTCAGTAGTGAAGAATGAATACAAATCAATTTGTTATAAAATTATTGAGTTCCTTTCACATGGTATCTAGAGCCAATCTTTTGATGTTCCTCTTCTCAAATTCTAGGGTGCATCTTAAGCGAGTTCCTCATTGCAAGTTTCTCTTCACTTTGTTTTCTCTTTCCAGTGTCTTCTTTTGTTTCCATGGCTTTTGCATGGCAGTCATTTCCAACCTCCACTGCTGAAAAGCTTGATGACTTGAATTATCTCCATTAGCAGCAACTTGTTGAACTGGTAAAAATCACATAAGCTATAGTGATTTGTCGTGAATCACATAGTTCCACCAAGCTATCTCACTGAAGATGATGTACACTTGATTGCATTAATTTGAAGTATGAAGCATGGGGACTGGAAGACCAAACATTACTTGTTTGACTTCAATCTACTCTCTCTAAATTGGTCTTGTGTCAAGTTCTTGGGTTGAGTCACTCCTATGGGGTTTGGGAGAAGATTCATGAATATTTTGGTCCTCGAATAAAACCTCAGATGCTTCAAATGCATACTGCAATACACACAGTTTGTTTGATTCTGAATCAATGGAAGAGCATTTTAAGAAAATGGACTTTAAGAATTGACAAATTCCTTGAAAAAGAACTTTATTTTTCCCTTGAGTTTTGACAAGACACTTGTTGAGATGGAATTCTAGGAAAACTAAATTATTCTTGGCAAATTGACTAACACCTTAACAAGTTTTTAGAAATAGAACAAACATGTAACAAATTACTTAGTTTAAAAATCATGTATGAATCATGAGGTGACTATATTGTGGTTCACCAGTCACATGAAAGCTTGCACTGGAATCTGGTATTCAAGAACCATTTCCAATTTCTTGAGAATTTGACTTTGTTAACATTCATCCCCTTGGCTGAGCAGTGTTTTGAGACTTAGTATTAGAATTAACTAAAGTATTTGAGGTTTTATAGGGTGTAGTAGAATAAGGAATATATTGTTGTGTAGCTGGATAAATGAAGTACGGAGACTTATGAGGCTGATAAGAAGTATCATATCTAGAATGACAGACGTTTGCTATGTGACCAAACTTAAGGCAGATCTAACATTGAAAATTAACAAATTTACCACCACCACAACCTCTTCATGAACTGCCACCACGACTGACTCGACCACTAGAGCCACTGCAATTAGTGAAACCATCACGATTACCACCACCACTGCAACAATACTAGCCAGAGTAGTCTTGAGTATAATTCAGTTAAGGAGATACCAAACCTTGTGTCTCGTAAATATACTGAACAAGAAATGTTTCATGACCATATAAAGAAGAATCAAGGAATGTGAATTGTTTGTTTGCTCATGTTGAATGTAAAGTTAATGGAGGGAATTAAGATCAAGATCTTAACATCAAAACTTCTAGTACAAATGACTTTGTGATTTATCTAGTACATATTTTAAAGAACTTAAATAAGAAAACGCAGGGCCCTTTATGTTATTTTAGAATCAGTAATATTTTGCTTCAGTACTATTTCTACCACAGTGCATTGTTAATCAGAGTCTAGAGAAATACATATTGCTAATGATATTATTTTATACTATATAATGAAATTATTGGACTCACCTGTATTTTGATCTGGTTACATTTATTTAAATATGATTTTCAGGTAGATGTTTGGGCTCTCGGCGTGTCTGCTATTGAAATGGCTGAGGTATATCCATTGCTTGTATTTTTAATTCTACATCTTCTGAGTAAATTGTTAGTTTATCCAATGTGGCTTACCTTTTTCTTTCGCTTTTTATGCTTCCACCTTGTGCAAGGTATTGTCAATTTAACACTTTCTGATGTGATTTTAAGTCTATAAGGTGGTCTTAGATTTTCTGGGTTTGATCTTGACCCAACCTCACAAAACTATCTTGTAAGGGGAAGTTATCACTCCACTTAAATATTTTTAGCCATATCACTGGTAGATACGAGACTAAACCACAACCCTTGAGATTGTCATTTAGGCAACCCCTAAAGTGGCTGCAACTAAGGTGGGCTAGGGTTGACTGCAGTTAAGGTGCTTTCAACAGACCCTTTCATGTCCAGGACATCAAGCCTGGAGCATAGCAAATGCAGGTGGCCCAACATTTGGATCTAGGATAGGCTTTTGTACCGTCTTAGGTTTTTGAGTTTGCACCCCACTTCTATATTCTATTTTTGCCATATCACTAGATGATTTGAGAGTGATATTAAGGCAATCTCGAAAGAGGTGACAACTAAGGTAGGTGAGGGGTGACTTCAATTAAGGCAGCATTGCCAACAGGTGGTATGGGGAGCTAATTATATTAGTTTAAGCCCAAGCACTCTTCTGGATAAACAATCTTCTGGGTACTCTTTTACCCCCTCCTCTTTTTCCCTTTCTTCCATGAAGTTGAAGTTTATAGGTGTTATGAAGAAATTTCCTATGGTTTGGTTATTATTTGTGGGCTGTTATTTACAGTTTCAGACAATGCAATTGGATAAAATTTTTATATTAAATATTTTTCATCCTGATATTGCATGTCATGCTTAGTGATGCCTAAAATCTGTTACCACAATTTTCAGGGTGTTCCTCCAAGATCTGACGTACATCCAATGAGGGTTAGTAACTTCATATATATTCGGTATTGACTGTTGTTTTATTGATAACGAAGATCTCTTTTGCCCCTGCCTCCTTCTCATAAGTAATTCAACTGGTAATTTATGTTGATGTTAATAAAATGTTTGGATTATTTGTCATTCCATCTACTGTTCCATGTTTTCCGCAGTTAGTTAGGATAAATTTGGATATTTGAATGGGTGAATTAGGAAGGAGAAACATTAGATTAACTGGGATAAGTAGAAGAGTAATTGAATAGGCGAGTTTATAGATATTGTAATATTGGATAACTGTATGGTGAGAGTTACTTTGTGGAATATTGATTAGTCATGAAAGAGGATCTACGTTTTATTTATATTAGAATTCGGAACAAGACTAAACAGTTCTTGTATAGCAGCGTGTAGCGGGGAACTCTAAAATTCTATAGTAGGAAAGTAGTAGGGGAGGCTGCTCTATTAGATATTAGAATGTAACTAAATAATTTATACCACCCATAAATGCACTTAGTGAGTTTATACTTTAATTCAACCTCACAAAACTGACTTATAAGGGAGGATTGCAGCTCATTTATATATTATAATTGGCGTAATCCCTAGTCAGTGTGAGATCTCACACCTCATTATTGACGAGATAATGGTGACATAATGGCCCCAAAAAACTTAACTAGAATAGGTTTTGAATGATTTGAAAAATAAAGAATTATTTTGAATAGGTTTTATTAATAACAAAAGCCTTTAAAAGGAGGAAATAGAAAATATGCTGAAATAAATTGGAAGATTATGAAGATATTTTTTCCTAATTACTATGGAGTTATTGAGAATATTTTTTATTCTAATAATGTGCTATTTACAACACTTCCCCTCAAGTTGGTAAATGAATATGAATCATTTCCAACTTGCCTACAACATCCTAAAATCTGTCTTAAGGAAGCCTTTGGTGAAAATTTATGTTATCTAAAATCCTATAGGATCATGAATTGTAACCACTAGGCTTCTGTCAAGATTATCTGTTATGAAGTACCTGCCAATTTTAATTTGTTTGGTCCTATTATGTTGGATTGGATTATAGGCAATGCTCATGGTTGACTTGTTATCACTATACAATTGTATAGGGATGTCAACCTTAATTTTAAAGTCATTTAAGTATGATTTCATCCAGAGTCCTTAACACACATTGAGCAAGGACTTGAAATTCAGTTTCTGCACTAAAACGAGATACTCTATTGTTTTTTTTTTTTTTTTTTTTTTTTTTTTTTTTTCTTTTCCAGGTCACTAGACTTCCTCCAAGGAATGTACAGTATCCATATGTAGATTTTCTATCAATAAGAGAACTTGCATAGTCTGCATCAATATTTATCGTTAGGGTTAAAGTGTCTCCTTTCATGAAGAATAAACTCGTTACTGGGTTTGACTTCAAGTACTTTTTTGTCAAATGCTTAATCTTGTATGTGATAAATAAATAAGTTTTGCTGTCAATCTCTGATATTGGGTTTTTTTTCTACGGAAGAGATCTCTTCACTACCAATTCTATGATTGTATTCAATAGGAACTCCTAAGGTTCTACATGCTAGCTTACTTGTTTCTTTAACGAACTCCTACCTCTCATGGACAGGGTACACGATCCAGAGGACTTACTCATTGATTTAATCATTGTTTTTGAATTATCATGTTCCTCCTTATAGGCTTTAATATCAAGATCTGGTTGAGGAGGAGCATAGGGTTCATTTGTTTCTTCATGCTCTGAGATAGTATTGATTGCCCATTTATGTGAGGTTCCTTTGTTGCCTCCCATGCACTTTAATGGAGTTTGAAGCATGTTTCCTTAGTATGCTAAAATCTTTTACAGTATGAGCAATATTCTGCATAGTTGCCTTTTGAAGAGGATTTCCTCCAGTGTTTGATCCCTTGAAGACCCCTTTTACTGTTGTCATGGCAAAGCTTGTGTGGGAGGTTCCTCCGTGAAGCATGACAACCCTCTGAGTTTCTTCTCCCATCACAATAAAGATCACTTTCGATAGAGTAGACAATTTTTCTCTCCTTAAGATTTGTATCTTGATTGGATCATATTCATGGGTCAAACAATGTAGGAATTTAAAGATTCTTTGTCCTTTAGTGACTTAGCATGTGTGGCGGCATCTCCTTTGCACATTTTCAAATTTTGGTAATGATCTAGTTTATTCCACAATTCATTCAAAATTTCGTGGTATTATGATATAAAGAAAGAACCCCTTTTAGTACTAGACACCTGCTCTCAAGGTCATAATGGGCAACAAAATCCTTTCATTATAGAAAATGTTTTATTTAAGTCATCCCAAAATTTCTTTAGCAGAGAAATAAAACTTATAATTTCATCTAATCTCGGGAACCATAGAATGCCACATCTAGGTCATTATCCCAATAATCAAAATTAGGGTCATTTGACATTCGTCCTCCACCATCAATGTGATCTGATCCTGGCCATCCTTTTAGAATTCTCTGAATGTACTGAGTCCACTAATAATTACGACCATCAATCCATAGGGACCCACCATATTTGGACCCATAGGAGTAAATTTCGGCTCAACCATTGAGGAAAAACACAAACAACAAACGGAAAAAAAGTGACTGATTTGTTGGTGTTATTTATGATAACCGGTTTGGAACACACTTTTCTATCTCACCACTGTCTTCAAGGACAACGACAATACTGGATATTGAGCCCCCAAGATTAGGAGCTCTTCTTCCAACTTGATCAATGTTAGGCAACAGGGGAAGCCCAGTCAGCAGGTTAAGGGAAAGATGTGGATGGTGTATTATAGAATGAAATTAAATAAATGGAGTAGTGACAGTTAATGTTGTTAGGCGGGGATTGTTTGTTAGTGTGGAGGTTGGTCTGTGGATGGTGTATTATATAATGAAATTAAATAAATGGAGTAGTGACAGTTAATGTTGTTAGGCGGGGGTTGTTTGTTAGTGTGGAGGCTGGTCTATATATTAAGACCAATCTTGGGGTTTTGGGGATTATGTGATGTTTTTGTTGTAGTTTGACAGGCTTTATACCTGTGTGAAAGAAAAAGTTTTTCCTTTGTGTGTTTTTGTGATGTTCTCTTATCTGGTGTCGTAACAATCAATCAAATGAATAATTATTATTAATAACGATCATGCTAATCCTCTATTTGTAACAATCACATTCTCTTGGAAAAAGGAATTAAAATTCGATAGAATGAATGTGAAGATTCTGGGGATATTTTTTTCCTAATTATTATGGAGAGATGATATTTTTATCCTAATAATCTCCTATTTACAACAAATAACAATAAAGCAAAAACTTGCAATCACCCAAACAAGCTTAATAATCGGTTGTTGTAAAATAAATTTACCCTGGTAACGCTTTTTAGACTTACTCCTTCCTTTTTTATTAATAATAAACACTTAGTTATATTGTATTGTTTATTTGGCATTTCTAAGGGCATGATTATTTTCCCCGTCTTTTCTTTGAGGGGTTCAGTTTATAATAATGTGTTTTCTTTTTCTTTTACAATTGTAGGTTTTATTCATGATATCAATTGAACCAGCCCCGATGCTTGAGGATAAAGAGAAATGGTTTGTTTCTATAGTCTATTGTTATCCAAGCTCTACTTTACTAATGCTTTAATAAGTGAGTTTCAAGAGTCACCTGTAGATGATCTAGATAGAAATTGAGTTTAGATAATCCCAATTATGTTTTTCTATGTGCTATATATTATGTTTTATGTTGTGCTTTTGTTGTATTTTTGTAAAGCCAGTAGTGTGTAATTGCATGGTGCAACTCTTCTACTATACAATTTCTGCCTTTGAACTTTATTGTTATTGAGATGATGTTGAATGGAAACCAGATGTAAATTTGAAAGCATAACTTTCTATCATGAATTGTATTTTTAGCTAGGTGCTATCTGTTATTAGTTGTATATCTATTCTACATGCTATGAAGTCATGTATAGGCTAGAAACTTCTCTATTAACCTACGTAAACAAAAATTCATACATTATTTGTTCCTTCCCACTTCCTAGTCTTGAATATGGCACATCCATTCAAATGGTAATACACCGTCGTGTTGAAGTGTAAGAATACCAAGGTTGGTGCATTTAAGGAGGCGAGACTCCATGTACCCAAAATTCATTGTGATTTCCTCTCTTGATCTTAACGAGATTTCTTAACCTAGAAAAAATAATGCTAGGTTGGTGCTTTCTTTTTCTAAAGGTATAAAAGGCAACATAAACTACCCTGATTATATTTGCCAGCTAGGAATGACTCTAAAATCCTATTTTCGTGATCCGGGTGCCAATGTGAGATCTTGGTGGTGTATGAGATAGTTTCTCTAATTAGTGATGATATCCTTATGTGATAATGATTTAAATTTGAATTTATCTCTAGGTCTCTCTATATTTCCATGATTTTGTTGCGAAGTGCCTAACCAAAGAACCTCGTTTCCGCCCTACTGCATCTGAGATGTTGAAGGTATGCTTAATAATATTTTTTCTAATGAAATTTAATGACTACTATTGAGAGTCATAAGTTTTTTTTGAAGCCATCCTTATATGTTAAATAGTTGAAGGAAAATATAACAAGAGAGACAGACAAAGAAGAGATGAAATCAATCCATACTTTGGGAGATTTAACAATATCTTGATAGACAGAGATGGCTAAATGGCAAGATGGAAAGTTGAGACTGGAGAGGCTAATTATTTGATGCTTTTATTTTGCTGCATTTTATGCTTGGTATATAATTTAAAGTATTAAGTCTTCTTTGAATGTATGTTTACTTTTACTGCAAATTTCACTCTTTTCCCTTGCGAAATGCTTAAATTGCACTACCTTTCCCTCTTATTTTACTCTCGAGAGAGATTTAGTTCATAAAATTTAGTTCATTTTGATGTGATTTAACATTAGCTTCTTGGGGTCCATTTTGATGTAATTGAACATTACCCTCTTGAGGGTGTTTGAATAGCCTTTTTAAGACTGTTTTGGAAAATTTTCACAAGCTAATTAGGCCCCTGATGGGGGACATCTAAAGATTTTGAATTGGTTCACCATCTTTTCTTCAAAAAAGCAAGAGGTTGCTCCATGTAGACTTCTTCATAAAGATCACCATAAAGTAAATGCATTTTTTATGTCAGGCTAAAATAGAGTCCAGTGGTGAATAGTTCCAAGGCAAAAGAGAAGTCAAATAGATGTCATTTTGGCAATAGGAGATAAAGTGTTGGTATAATCTTCACCATAGATTTTTGTGTTCCCTTTGGCAACCAGCCAAGCACTATAGCAACCGATATTGCCATGAGGTCCTTTTTAAGTGTGTGGACTACAAGCACCCAACAATTGATTTGCTAGCTGGAAGAGGAGCCAATTTCTAAGTACCACTACTTTGAAAGACACATCTCATCAATCATCACTTGTTGCCACCTTGGGTTAGATAAACATCTGGAAACATAGGAATGGGAATAGAAGATAACGACTAAAAACAAGTAGAACGTATGGTGGAAAGCCAATGATAATTGAGGTTTATGTAATGTGGAGGGTTAGGACGTGTACCTCTTTGAATAATAATAGGTCAATCGTTACCGTGGAGACTAGATTCAGTAGGAAATAGTGTCGAGGAAGGATTGGACATGACCACCACTATATTGTTGTCTATTGAAGATGGGTGTCGTATTGGAATTTCATTCCGTAAATGATGTAATTATACCTAAAGAGGTGCGGGGGAAACATCTTGAGTTATGGCAGTCATCTGGTGGTGATGAAGGAAGATTGGCATTGGTGGGAAAGTGATTAGAAGGAACAAGTGTATAGTATGAAACGAACTCAGAAAAGGAGATGTTAGCAGACACAGTACCTATGAAGATCAGGAGAGAAAGATCAATATCCTTTTTAAGAATGATGATATCCCACAAAGACACATTTGAGCAACCGATGAGAAAGTTGATCTCGGCCAGATTTTAAGTTCCTGTGATTTGAGTTATATGTAAATTTTCTTACATGTAATCCTCATTGGATTAATCAAGACCCACTAATTGAGATGAAAATTGCTAATATTTTTCATAACTGATTTTTTTCTCAATATGATATGTTCTTTAGTTTCACCTATTAAACCAGAGAGTTACACTTGATTCTTGTTATGACTTGAAAACAATAATAAACAAAATGTGAATGATTATATAAGGTGTTTCAAAACTCAACATTAACACAGTATATGATAAGTAAAATATAATGAATTCTAAGGCAGACTGGTTATCTATAATTACTAAATCCTTTGAGCGTTGGTTGATCAAGCATGAGCTTTATTTTGGCTGGTTTAATAGGTGACTAGAAAACTCCAGACATATGCCTCCATTTGTTTTCAAACCAGTTTGATTTGCTCATATCTAGTTTGTGATGGAATATTTAAACTTTTTTCAATGCTGTAATTTGTATCAAATAAAAGTTATTTTCTATTGCTGTGTAGCACAAATTCTTTGAAAAGTGGAAAACTGGATCTGCTGCAATATTGCCAAAATTAGAGAAGGCAAGGGAAATCAGGGCTTCAATGGCTTTGCAGGTGCAAACACTTGCTCCAGCAGCATCAGAAGATCAGGTATCCCTCCCTCTCATGCACATCTACGCAGCTTGTTCCGCCTACCTGCTACATTGTAAAACTCAATAAAGAAAGTAATTTCCATACGATACACAAGTTCTTAATCTGAAGTAGCCCATGTTAGTCTCAGAGATTGAAGAATTTGGAATGTTATTCCTTGATTTAGGGGATACAATCTATTATGGAATGTTCCTAAAATTACTAAACATGTTCTTGTTTTCGTTTTTTCTCCAGTTAGTTTCAAAACCAAATGATGAATACGGAGACACTGTTCCATCCAGACCTCATAACATTGGTGTTGAGGGGGCTGCTGATCTGTCATCACATGGCACTATGAGGAAGCTACATAAGGTGGAAGATGTAGACATGGGTGAAGGTGTGTGATTCTAGCATTTTGTGTGTGGATTGGCAATTTTTTTTCTTAATTTTGATTATCACCTAATGTTACAATTTTTGCGGTGCATGTTAATGTGTGTCTATGAGGTGCATGTGTATGTGTGTCTAAAACACTTTTTCTGATATTATTCATAGAGGAGCACACTCTTAAATAGAATACAAAGACTTAATAACTGAAAATCCAAATTTATGATGGATTTAATCTATTCTTACAATTCAGGATCCATGATCCTATATAATAAATATAAAATATACTGTTAGCCTATTAATCCTCCCAATTATGGAATATAACTAAATCTCCTAATTATGTAATTAAAATGATACAAAGAAATATTAACTGCAGCATAAATTATGGGATTCTGATAATGTGTATGTATGAGAATCTCTTGGAAGTCAACTATTATATATAATATATGTTTCTTTAAGGTGTCTGAATGTTTATCTTACTTTTGTACCTCTTCCAACTGAACAATTTTATATGGTTTTTCCCTGGATGTCGTGCTTACTGTGGTTTATAATTGTTTGGTTTTGATTGTTAATTTTCATGCATTGACAAATAATATAGCAAAATACTCATATAAGGCTTGGACTATCCTTCCCTTTTAGCTAGCTTTTGGGGTGTATTAGGCCCTATTATTTTCTAATAATTGTATTATCATTGTTCAAGTACTATGATTTTTCTGAAATGTTACTGAATAATCTGGGTGGTATGTAAACTTAAAGACTTTTCTTGTTACGCCACATGAGTTACAGACTCCATAGGATGTAACATGAAAACCGATGTGGTTGGGGGTTACTGGGGTAAATCCTGTACTCAAGTTCCGTAATTCTTATTCTTCCATCTGCCTATTATGGCCTGGCATATTGATTGGGAGAGAAAATAGGAAATGGTTTTCAATTTTCTCTTTAGTTGGTAAGAAAAAAAACTGTAGAAACAAAGAGTTCACAATTTTATCTTCATTTCTAAATTCGCCTACCATTTTCTTCCATTAATCCATACAAAGGATTAGACTTCTAATTTATTTATTTTCTAAAATATACAGTTCTTAAATTTGTTGAAACCCTTGTTCTTGTTTTATAGGAGTTAATATTATGATTTATGTGGATTATTGCCAGGCAACTTTGGCACTGTTATAGTCCATGCAGATGAGTTACATCAGGAGACTACACAATATGCAGATTCTGCAGTTTCCGAATCTGCTGTACCCAGTGGCACAGGAGGCAGATTGGCTAAATCTGGGTACTTACCTGTCTGTTTACCTTCACTACCTATATTTTTGAAGAAAGTGTTTTTCCTTTATTCTCTCGCTCTGATTTTCAGACAGTCTTACTTTGCAAATTTGTGAATGTAGTCTGCTTTTCGTTTTCATTTCGCATGTCTTAATGTAGTCTGCTTTCTTTGTGGATAATCTTTTAGGATTGAGAATCAGAAAGTTGTTTTTACAAACACCACCTCTTTTAGAGGATCTAGTGCTATTACCAATGCTATTCAATCATCTGATTCGACTGAGCAGAGCCTCAAAATCAAAGGCAGTTATCGTGCACCAGCTATGAGTAGTGATATATTCAAGAGTGAAACTGGCAGCCGTAAAGCATTTGCTTTACAAGATAAGGTATTTTTGTGATTTGATTTGTGCATCGGACGTCAAACCGTATTCTGTAAGGGATATCCCTCAGTTGCCTCTAGCGTTTTAAGAAGTATATCTTCCTGCATCCTTTGTTTTGCAGATTTCTAGCCCTTTTCGTTTCCTTGAATTAATTGTCCCTTCAATTATGTATATATTGTCCATCATGAATGTCTTGTGTGATTGCAGTGTCAGACTTACCTTTTTACTTCAATTTCTGTGCTAATGCAGCTTTGGTCCATTTATGCTGCTGGTAATACTGTGCCTATCCCCTTCTTAAGGGCAACAGATATATCACCCATTGCTCTCTTGTCAGACAATGTACTTGGTGGCCTGCAACAGGATACTGGTGGAACCGGAACAGTGGAAGCATTGCAAGAGCTTTTCAGTGGTGATTGACAGTCCAAGAAGGGCCGCAGAGGACTAAATGAGGTAACTTTGTGTGTTGTGCCAATGTGCGGATGTATGTATACATGCAGTACACTTGTTATGGCCATTTATGTTGGTTTGCCAATTGATGCAGCAGTTGCCTCTTCCTACAAGCATTTACCAAAGGTTGACATCAAGTTCTACACTTATGAATTTGACGCAGGCTTTAGCTTACCATAAGATGTATGTCTCTTAAAACTTTGATCTGCAAAACTTTCACCATTTCTACGTGAACAAAATTATATTCATTTATTTGTGCAAATGCGTAACTAACTGCAAGATTTCACGTATGGGCGTGTCAATTAAGCACACAATTTTAGGTCTCTTGATATCTGATGTAGTGATTCCTTTCAGCTCCTCTATGCTCATGTTGATCATTCTTTACCTAATTGCTTTGCTTCTTGTTAGGTGTTACGAGGATATACCACTGCAAGTGCTGCAAGCGACCCAGGAGCAGCGGACTATTCAAAATCTCTCTGACACACTTCGAACCATACTTCGGTTATAGGTAGGTAGGATATCTTCTTACGACTTTTTTCGTCCCCAACCTTTACTGGCCTCACATCACGAAATCATTCTTCTTTTGTCTTATCATTGATATATATATTTATATATATTAACACTAATAGATGGCAGATAAGCAGCAGCTGCCTGTTATTTTTTATACATATTTTTTAGGTGTATGATTGTGTAACTAGTACTCCCAAAGTTTTGCCGGTTTCTTTCACTCTTTTTCTTAGTTTTGTTAAGTAAACCCTAGAAGAATAGGGTTTTGTAAGCTGCCACCTATTTGTATGTAAATAGTATGCATGCCTTTCAACTAACATTTTTGCTCTTATGCACGTTGTAGTCACTAGTAGGATTTTAAAGGAATGTAAGAATTTTGTGTACCATATTTCAATTGTAAGATGGATTGATGAATGAATGAATTAGTTTCATTTAGTGGTTACATATTTGTTTCATTAATCAGGATTTGAAAGATCTCTGTTTAAGTTTACATGCGGACCTTTTATTTTTCAGATGAACAGGGATTTGTTGTTAATTATTGATAATCTTCTCTTAGGAGAACCTTTGACCTTTTTTTTTTTTTTTAAGTTCTAAAACATGGAAGGACATTTGCCAATTGAAAAAAAAATGAACAGATCTGTTCAAAAGCTATAATGGCTATTTTAACAGTCCCTCCTTTATCGTCTTCACTGTACCCACCTGCTCCTACTTTCTTGTGTTTCCGTTGGACTCGTGCCATATTTAAGGTAATGATTATAGTGGCTTGATATCAAGCTTAACTGGTCAAATGGCAATTGGACCAAGCATTTTTTATTTTGAAGATTCCTGTGTTCCCAGATCTCAGATTATTAGTATAAAATATAATCTAAACACCGAAGGTACTATGAAGGCAATTTTTTAGGACAGTTGAGATTTCTCAATTTCAGCTGGTTTTGTAGTAAAAGTACGTTTGAAAATAATTAATGTGTTTCGGATAGGTGTTGAAATTTACTAATATTTTTTAAAAGAAAAATTGTTCTTATTTAGCTTCAAAGATACTCTTTTGTAATTTATTATTTATTTTATATAATCGGATTACACGTTCTGCAATAAATGCAATTACGGAAGAGTTTTGAAAGGTTTACTGTGCATTACAGAACAACTGGGGGTGAGAGATTATTTTGGATTGTGTTTTCGGTTACATGTAGTGTCCAACAAATGCATGGTGAGAGGGTTATTCTGGAATCCAACTTTCTGGAATATGTAATTCAAAATTATGTAAAAGGATCATATAATTGTGAAATATATATTCTGAAAATTGTGTTTTCTGAAGTACTCCAAAATCTATCTTACTCTGCTTTTAACATCGATGGGGTCCTGGGTATATCTCCTCATGCTTGTTTGAATATACATAGAAGTTCTTCATAGCGTGTTTATATAAATAGATTGAAAGCAAAATAACAAGTGCCTCTACAATGGAATGAAGATGATATTAGGGATCATAACTAGCACCACCAACCTAAAATTAACGACATGTTAAAAATGAAAATGGATAAAATTTATAATTTTTCTTATAAAACTCACAATAAGCATTGGTCTTTTTATCTCAATTAAGCTGATATTTTAAAATCAATTAATTATCTGTTATCGCGTAAAACATATTAAAAAAAGATAAAACGGATGGATAAAAAATATGAGATCTACACCAAATCTATACAAGAGAGAAAAACACTACCTAAAAGCGGAAGAAGAAATTGGTGCTCATAAAAAAAAAGCTAATATAAACATGCATTATAGGGTAATTATTGTTAATAACTATATTAGCCAATTTATTAGCAAAGTGTTCTTTAAAATTGTGGAATCACGTGTTTGCATTTGCATGCACTTTCTTCATCTTTCCTAAGAATCCAAGGAATCACAAGAAAAACAAAAAAGAAAAAAAAAGTAATATCATTTTCCAACTAAAGTTTTCCAAGACTAACAAACTGAGCATGTTCAACAACAAGGATAGCTTCCATAATCTAGCATACAAGGCATTCTAAATCCTCAAAATAGTAGAAAAAGCCACCAATGTACTCCTCATGACTTTTCAAAATACTTGCACTAACAGCTTGATCAAGAAATTCCCCACCTTAGGGAACCTTTAGAACACTTGAATTAGAACATAAACCTTACCAAGTCTAGTACTAATGCCAAAAAAACTTCAAGACAGATACGTTAGGAATATTATTGGATATACATTTCTAAGACATATTACGTGAAAACCAAATGTTGTTTTTGACAATGTGTATAGGAGAATCCATACTAATGCATTAACAAGATCTATAATGATTCATCATCCTTATCATCTATATAAAAATGGTGATAGCAACAAACTTAATGTGTTGAATAATAGGGCTACATATAGACTTAGGAAAAGCAATAAAGACAAAACATGGAAAATTAGTAACTTCAAGGAATACATTATGAATCCAAGACAAAATAAAAGAAAAAAAAAACAATCAAACAACAAATGATTAATACTATCTTGTTCCCTACACAAAAAGCACATAGAACACAAAACAAACTTCTTTTTGAATCCCATCATCAATAGGAAGCCTTTTATGAAGAACCTTCCAAAATACTAAAGATTTAGTATGGGGCATGGAACTAATCCAAACAAGCTTTCCCTAATTACAAGGAGAAGAAATAGAGAAGAATTTGCTGAAAGAATTTTCTTTTGCTCTTCTCACATCATTAGGGAAATATTTTTTAAGGAATCTGGTTTTAAATACTTCCCAAGTAATATTTATTCCTTCGTTTTCCAACAATTTTCTAGTATTATCTCACCAGTATTTGGCTTCTCCAATCAACAAAAATATAGCAAAATTTACCTTTTGGTTGTCTTACAGTTCATTACCCGAAAGATTTTTTCAATCTCTCTAACCTATAGTTCGACTTTCTCTGGATTATATCCTCTAGAAAATTGTTTCTTCTGGATTCTACCAAACCTCGCGATTCAGTGGTTCCTTCGTGCTTTTGATTTCTTAATAGTGCAGCAGCCATGTCTCTAATAGCTTGTACTGCTTCAGTCAACTCATGATTTCTTGAATTCTCCTTCTCAAATTTTTTACTAGTACATATTCCATGCATTTATAGGTCTCACATCCAACGTTACTAGTTGCTCTAATACCACTCATAGTGATGTCCCAAATTTATTTATTATTATTATTATTATTATTATTTTTATAATTTTATTCATTTACAATAAAATAAAAACAAAATGGCATAAGCTTAAATAGGATAAAAATAGTGAGTGTCATATAAAAGTTCCAATAATAACATGTAAATAGTATATTAATTTTCTTTTTTGGTGAATTTATTATAATATAATATTTATTATAAAAAGAAATAATTTCATCAATATTGAGATGATAAAATTTCTATCTTCTTATTGTAAAGTAAAATGAGTGGAAGCTTAAGTAAAATAAGAATGGTGAGTGACGAGAGAAATATGAAAACTTTACTTAAAGTAATAAGAAGTGTATAAAAATTATTATTATTGAAACTATATATATATATATATATATATATATATATATATATATAGAATATAATTTAATGACTTTATTATCCAGTGGGGTGAGAATTTTAAAGAGATGAACGTAACATAAATTAGTTCACAATTAAGTGTGAAATTATATGAAATTTATAGAAGTTAGAAATGGTTATCATTGGTTGTTATAATAAGTATTTAGGTTTTCCAAATTATCATGGATTTATTTGTTACGTATTATCATATATAGATATATTTATTTATTTATTTTTATTTTCTGTAACCGTATTAAATAAAATCTATAATTCTATTAAATCTTATTAATTTATTATTATAAATAACAAGAAGTAGTTATTATTTGAAATTTAAAATATACTAACTTTTCTCCTAACCAATTTTGTTACGTGGTATTATATATAATTTTATTTTATTTTATTTTTATTTTCTTTTGTCAAATCCAATTCAGACAAATCGTACGCTCTTTTTAAAAAAATTTGGCAGTGGGGAGATGATAGATGCATGTTAAATTTTAACTTTGAAAAGTGGAATTGCTTATATGATTACTATCCGAAAACCATAAATCTGTTACGAATATAAAGAGTATTTAATAAAAGAAAAACAACCGTGAATTTGAAGAAATAAAATTCATGACCTTCATTAATCAGATTTATATCGAACCAAATATATATGGTTATGGATTATTTTACATTATAAAGTTTTTACTACATTTTGTTACATAAAATTTTTACAATATATATTTAATTATTCCTAATACAGATTCATATATATATATATATATATATATATATATATATATATATATATATATATATATATATACTAATCTTACAAAATTTTATATATCATTCAAATTATTAAACATATGCAGCTTCATCACATAGGTGGTACAAACAAGTTTATTATTGGGTTGTTGTGGGTCGTAGGCAGCATGCAGAACGTAACCACCATAGGTCCTTCCAGTGTTAAAGGTACATCTTCAAAATTTGTGAAGGTAAAAAATATATAGGCTACACCCCTAAATGTAAATGAATTATCTGTTATATTCGTCTTCTAATCATTCCTAGAAAAGAAAGCTAAAATATATTTGCAGATAAAGATAGTGCAGGATTTGACGCATCCATTACTATTGCTCTATCATACATTCATATTAAACAAAGAGAGAGGGAGAAAAAAGTGAGATATACATACATTTTGAAGAATTGTTTTTTAAGAAATTCTTTTTATAAAATTTAAAATTTGTTAATATTATCAACTTCACTGAAATAGATAATTGTTTTTCCAGTAAACTATAAATCAGTGAACAGCAACATAGGATAAACGGTAGCAGTGAATAGTCAGGATAAATGAGCAATCAACCAGTCAATACATCACTTCGACTAATTTGAAACCTCAAGGAATATGTCCTTCAGGCACAAACCACATCCCATAATCACATCAGTGGAAATAAACAAAGCAATCATAGTATAAAAAATCATGTGTTAAAACCACTGTCCATAAAAAAATTAATAGAGAAAGATAAATGTAAGGCTTAGGGATATCTAAAAAAATGTTTAGAAAGAAAGACAACATGCATATCTCCTTTCCCTATTGTTAGGTATCCAAGTGTGAGTCTAAGTCCCACATTGAATAAACATGAGAAAGTTAAGCAATATATAAGAAAGAAGACCCATAAAACCTATTGCCTTAAGATTTTGGGTTAAAGGTGGTGTCATTTCCCTTATGTATGTTTGGCCCATTAGGTTCGCACCGACCTGATGGTGACCGGCTCATACGATGGGGAGTGTAGATGAGGGACTAAGAGCCAATGGTTCGCATCGACTGATGGTGACCGGCTCATATGATGGGGACTCTCACTTGAGGAGATTTGATGAAGAGTTGAGTGAGGTGTGGGAGAGTGCCTCGTGAGAGAAGTTCTTTTTGTATGATTCTGGTTCCACCCCTTTCCTTATATAGTGAATGTTTGGAGTGATATTAATCAGGATTAAAGTGGTGGATTTAATGAGAGGAATATTCGGGGATTTAATGAGGAGAATCTTCAACGTTATAATAAATGACATAGGTATTTGTGTTTTTTTTGTTCAAATTACCAATTTATCCCTTAGGTTCCATTTACCGTTCTGCCCTTTCATATTATTGATGCAGTATAAAAGTGATATAGATGAAGCATACTTGTAAGGTTTATTGATGCAGAGAAGCTTAAAGGTAATATGGATACTATGCAGAAAATCATATTGCCAAAAACCATATTATAATAATAATATTTATTCAAAATATTTAGGATGTTACAGAAGGCAAACTTTCATGTGATGCCTACTTGTCTTACATGTGGCGTCTACATAAGCTTTATTTGGCACCTTCTTATATTCTTTGCAAGCCTTAAAAGTGGACGTCTATGTAGCTTTGATACAATGTCCAAGGCCTAAAACCCAATTTTACTAGGCCCAAAATACAAGGTGCAAAACCTATTTTACTTAACCCAAAATTCGAAGCTCAAAATAATTTCTACACTATTCTATATAGTTTTTACATATAAAGGTCTTATATTCTTGAAAGTCCAAAACGATCTTCTTTAATGTTAAAATTGGACACAAATACTTTATTAAAAGTCCAAACAAGTTCAATTAGACTCAAACTCCTAATAAGCTCTTGATGATACCTTCAACTCTGTAATCTCTCTTTGCAAATTATCATGACTTTCTCCTCTTTACTTAAATCCTGAAAAAATAGGGTGAGAAGGGTCCCATGTGCTTAATATGTCTTGCATTGTCTTTATAAATCATCATAGAATAATAATTGAGAGGTGCATGCTCATCATAAACCACTTGATTAATCTACTGTTGAATCCCATATTTTGCATCATATTCTTTTCGAAGCTCCACCTATAAGCATGTTTTCAAGAATAAACCTCCTTTAGATAAAAATCTTATGCAAGTCGTTGCACAATGAAATAGCTTACAGATCCTGCCAATTACGGGGTTTTTAACATTTACGAATAAGCATTGTGTTCATATCATTAACAACTTGTTTGTTTCTTACGACAAAAATGTGCCTAGCCAAACAAGTGAAAGAAATTTGAAAAAACGAGAAAAATAATCACCAAAAACGAGAAAAATAATTGTATCAATTTTTTTTTCTTTAATGTGAAAAGTTCTGTAATTAAATAAAAAAATTAAGAATGAATTGAATTATAATAAAAATAATTTTAATTTAATTTTTTGTTAATATATTTTTTATCTTAACTACAAAAATAAATAAATAAATTGAATAAAATTATGAAATAATAATAATAGTAATAAAATGTTAACAAAAATTAAAATTTTTAAAATTTTAATAATAAATTTATAAAATAATAATAAAAATAAGATAATTATAAAATAAAATGCCAAAAATATTAATGTTAAGAAATAAAAATAAAAATAAAATCATACATAATAATTAAAATAATAATAATAATATTAACAATAATCATTTATTTTTAGCTTTAATTTTATTTTATGAATTATACTTAGTTTAGTTTTATCTATTTAAAAAATTATTTTATTAATTATATATATCTCATCATTCACATACTTTTATAAATTTTCCCTTTATTTCCTATCATCTTTCTCTTAATTCGAACACACATACTTTTTACATGTTTTTATCTCAGATCCATTATTTTTCACTCTTTCAAATCCACTCCCTTAACCAAATAAAACATAAGTGTGCTTGGCAGGATTCCAATTTTTATCCAATCTAAATAGGACATGGTTGATATTGTTGCAAAGACATTCCAAAACCTTTGATAGTGTCGCAACCAGAGTCACGATGGGGACGACAGATGAAAATAATTTATTTTAATTTTCAAAACAGAGGAGTTGTCACCATAGTTTATTAGGAAAAACTACGAAAAAACCATAAAATTGATAAAGCAAGTCTATAAAAATCGAATTTCGGGTCCGAGAGCTGGTTACGTGTGGAGAATGTATAAACACTCCCATAATGTCTGTCCTAAGACAGTACCTTTAATTAAATAAATAAAATAAGTGTAACTTTTGAAATATTTATTTTCCCACAAAAATGAAAATAAAAACAAATAAAAATATTTTTATTTTTGGAAAGAGTCCGACAAGGTTTGACCTTGCTCCTACGTATCTCCATCGTAGTTCTTTAGATAAGATTGTTTGTTGGGTTGATATCTTTTATTTATGACATTTTTTGTAATTTTTTTTATATTAAAAGATTTATTTCTAAAGTTTCATATTAAATATCGCGTGACGCATGCGGCCATTTAATATTTTTAAAAACCTTAAGATGATAATATTAAATATCGTATGAAGTGTGTGGCCACTTGATATCTAATATATATCCCTATTTCCAAGATTTTATATTAAATATCGCATGACGCGCGTGACCATTTGATATTTAAAAAACCTTAGAATAATATTATTAAATATCGTATGACGTGTGCGACCGTTTGATATCTAACATTATTAGAAAAAAATAATATCCCAAAATTTTATTTTCAAAATTTTATATTAAATATTGTGTGACGCGTGTGACCATTGGATATTTAAAAGAAAAAATATTTAAAATAATAATATTAAATATCGTATGACGCATGCACCAATTTGATATTTAAAATTATTAGTAAAAAATATCCCAAAGTTTAGAATATAAAGTAAATAAAATTGATAAATCGTGGATCCTAATTTATGCAATTGTGACGTGAAAAGCATTACCATCTTTAGAGAAAATTAAAGGAAAATAAGACCTATATTTACATAGAAACTTGTCATAAATGTGAATGAGATATTGGGAAGAATTAAAGAAAAATGGAATTTACATTTCCATGCAAAATTGGCACTTAAATATAAGTGATATTTTGGCCAAACTTAAAAGCTAGTGGGACCCACCTTCATATGCAAAATAAGCACTTAAATGTAAGTGAAATTTAGGCAAAACAAGAGTTTAATCCACGTGCATTTAAATGGTCCAATGGAAAAAATGCAAAAAGCAAAATGCAACTTTTCACCTAACAAATTAAAGTGGACCCCGCATGGTTAATGCAAATGCATAACCCAATGCAATTCTTCTCTCAAAAAAACCACCAAACATGGAGCTTCACGTGATGGATACAAAATAGGAAAATGATAGTTTGACACTCCTTTTTCTCTTACCTCCATTTGACACTCCGACGTGGCAGTGTCGTCCTGCGTGGTAAAGAAAGAGAAACACAGATGGTTTTCTGATTACGTGGTTCATGTTTGTCTTTTTGCAAAGGGTTGCTTTTGTCATTTCCCATCTGAAAATGCAGGACAATTTGATAGGAAAAACAGATCTCATTCTCTCATTGCACTCATTAACCCCGCATCCTTTGGAGGAGAGAGAACAGAGGAAACAGCAAGATTCGCGTTCCTTCTGTAAGATTCACATTCCTTCTGCAAGATTCACCTTCCTTTTCCCCACCGTCGAAGCTTTACCGTTTGCATTGGTGGTATTGACCCTAAACCCTAAGCTTTTTTGGTATGAAACATGCTTGCTGTGTGTCGATGTTTGCTTCGTTTAGGGTTTAGGGTATGTTCATATGATTTGGTTTTGCTTGCTAGTTATGCATGTATGCGAAAAATTAGATCTTGCTGTGTTCTGGGTTGCTGGTGTCGATGTTTGCTTCGTTTACGGTTTAGGATTTATTCACATGGTTTGA
>Ga0209489_103773_pt1 | contig 28951 bp, 21 predicted proteins | sample SiratrowhiteBW_FD_187527 | JGI IMG/M metagenome (GOLD analysis project Ga0209489, IMG submission 187527) | Root nodule microbial communities of legume samples collected from California, USA - Siratro white BW (SPAdes) (version 2) | ecosystem: Host-associated > Plants > Roots > Nodule | place...
ATATAAATATATATATATATATAGCATTTGATTATGTAAATACTTTTTACATTTTTAATTAATTAATACTTTTAATAACATAAATTAAAATAATTATTATCTAAACATATTAATTTTTAAAATAATTTTTTCCCTGTCTTTGTTTAACCGTTTTGACGAATCAGACAGAAAAAAACAAAATCACTTGAAAATATTTCCTGACAACCCTATAAATTAGCAGCCCCTAATTGTTTCTAAATTCTATATATATTTTGATGGTGTAATCTAAAATGTTTTTTCTCAACACCACTTGAATGTGCATGTTTAAAACACGAGGGTGTATAAAAAAAAAGTCATGTATAAATTTACTACTGGCTCACTTTATCATTTCAATAAATAATAGTAAAAATTTAAATTCTTCTTTTTTTTCTAGAAAAGAGATTTTGTATTTATAATATAATTTATATATATATATATATATATATATATATATATATATATATATATATATTATAAATATAAAGTCACCGTTTTAGAAAAGAAGAGGAATAATTTGGATTTTTATTATTATTTATTAGATGTAAAATGAGTGTTACTTTATATATATATATATATATATATATATATATATATATATATATATATATATATATATATAAAGAAGAGAGAGATAGATTATCTAATTGAACGGTAAGAAATTTGTATACATGTAAGAATTACATTACGGATATTATTACGCTTCAGTTCTATGTAGAGATTTACTAACTTCTTTTACAGAGTACTGTTCAATAATGAATTATTTTGCACATAAACATTTAAAACGATAATAAAAAAGATAATAAAAAATAGAATGATTTGAGATCTCTAAAGACAAAGGAATGTGCATCAATATTATTTTCCTATTAACATGCTAAAATATTTTAAGTATTTGAAATATATTAAAATAAAAGGCAAGTCAAAAGTACATATACACAATAATATTAAATTTTGGAGTAATTATGTATTTAAGATATGCTTTATCGATCACTATTTTGACATGCTTTAAATTTGATAATAAAAAAATATGTTTTAAATTTTAATTTATTTTATTTTGAATCGTATTTTACAAATTAAATCACACTTTAAAATATTAAGCAAAATTTTAAGATTGTATTTCCGCCTTCAAAATGCTAAACTATAATTTATGTTATTGAATGTTGTTTTACACATTAAATCAGCATTTTAAAATATTAAACCAATAAACTAGTTACCAAATTTTGATACCAGTGAAAAATGCATCAACAAGCTGAAATAAAGGATATATTAACCAGCAACTAAAATAAAAGTTTCTTGAAAGAGCAGAGACAAATTACAAACAAATCACCAATCTACCACCAAATTTAATTTATACCAAGACAGATGATCAAATTTCATCATATGTACCATCGGTACTTTAATATCTCATTTCTTAAATACTTCAAGAAATACTACTAGATATTGAAGTTCAAAATTCATGTGGATTCTCTTGTATTATTGCTTAGATAACAGAAGTGAAGTTTATTAACTAGAAGTCAAATTCACTTTGAAAGTAACTACTTTACCCCATTTGAAAACACAAGGAAGAAGTCACTGAAGATTCCCATTTGCGAAGCCACATAGGAGATTTTAATATTGAAAACAAATACAACATATTCAGAAGGTCTACAATAACTTAAAGGACAACCTGGTTCATTTTAACCAAAGTTAACCAAAGTACTTATTAAATCTGTGTTTGTCATAATAAACATTCATGCATACATAATAAATTACTTCTTGCAAACTCATCCATTAGATATAGTTCATTGTTGAGAAAAATGAGATGAAAAATAAGTACCATTATTATGAAGCTAAACTAGTCACCACTACCGCATAAATGCATAAGGTTACACAGTTTTGAGAGAGAGTGTGTTGTTGTAAAAGGTAAAAGTGAACTTTATAATTAGGTTTTCCGTATTCCTATAGAGGTTAATGAAAAAGACACTTCATTCAAAGCTTCAGGGTTGGTGACAGCCATATAACTTGCCACTTTAATTCGACAAATTCTTCCTCCACCTCCATACCCTCTTCCTACACCTCCATACTTAATGTAAAATTATTACTATGAACTTAAGTTAAAAATACAAAGACAATAATACCCTCCACCCCCTTCATTCCTTTATCCGGTTGTCTCCTTCACTGTAAGGGTTCATCAGCTTTACTCCTTCACCTCCATAATATTTGGTTTTCCCAAATTTTCAATTAAATCTTCAAACAAGTCGCAGGTAAGCAATTAGTGATATTTATTAGTAATTTGTGAGTGATATTGTTGATTAGAGTAGTTAATTTGGTCATTAGGATATTGTCGACGACGAACGGCGATCTTTGTAAACTGGACGGACGTGTCATCCGTTCTTCACCCTGATGCCTGCAACACATACTACAATTTAGTCCTTCCATACAGGCATACACGGATACAACATCACATGAAACTACAATATCTGACTACTGTAAGGTTTATTTACTTGAGACAAGACTTGGTCTTTTCGTCTTGTTCCCACGTAGCATCCCTGCAATCTGAATCAGCTTTGATATTTCCTTTTCCTCCTCTTCTCTTGAGCTCCAGAGTGATGTGACCGAATTATATTGTGTTTCTACTTGCAATTTAGCAAAATGGCACTCCTTCAGCCGAATAAGGTCAATGGTGGAGGTTGTGCTATTGTGGTTTGCCAAGGACAATGGTCCTGACTTACTTGCAGGAGTGACATGGAGGACAGGAGATAAACTCTTCTTGAAGTTGTGCAACTTCCAAGAGACGTCATCTCCGTACCAGCATCCTTGCGAGCCACTTCCTTGCAAGCATCTTTCACTACCTCCGTAGTTGGATCTCCGAACAAGAACATTTCTCCATTTGGCTCTGAACATTAGAAAACAAAATGACAACCGGATGGTATCTCATCCTGTTTACATTTTGAAAAAAATATAAACCGGATAGGGTGTCATCTGATTGTCATTTGCAAAACAAAAGAACAACTGGATGACACCTCATTCGGTTCACATTTTATTTTTAAATGTAAATTGGATGGGTTGTCATCCGATTGTCATTTTATTTTGTAAATGACAACAAGATAACATCTCAAGGTCATTTCGGTTATTTTAATAAGGATACTTTAGAAATTAAAATTTTTTATGAAGATACAGGAAGAGGATATGGAGGTGGAGGAAGAATTTGTTCTTTAATTCACCTCACAGAATGATTGGGCCTATATCTTCCTTCGAACCTGCATTCTTCTTGTACTTACACATTTTTTTCTTTCTTTCCCTGCACCTTTATATATTCAACGCATTGATAGATATATTTTTAATAAAAAAACTAAATAAATTCACATGGCACATATCCAATAAATTACGAAAAAAAGTTTGAAAGTAATTTTAATTCGAAAAACAAATTTCTATAACAATTTTTACATTCATTTGAATTCAATTTCAATTAACTGTTTTGAGTGGATCCGTATTAAATCAAGTTTATCAACAAATTAATCATAGATATATAATGTATTTTACTTATTACATCTTTAACAACATTTTCATATTGGTTTCATGTAATAATAATAAACTTTTTTCCCCATTTACTTTGTCATCTCATAATAGTTTGAATAAAATTTGTTACCTAAAAAGTAAGACGTGAATTGCATCACTTGTTAACTTTTTCATCTTAATTTGCTAATTTTTCATTTTTTTATATATCATTTTAAATCAAATATACAAGTGGTTTTGGTATAGTTTGCTTAAGAATGATTTGGTATAATTATGATTAATTACTTGACTATACAAAGGAAAATGATTTGGGTATAGTTATGATTAATTACCGGACTATAAGGAAAAAGGAAAATGATTTTGGTATAATAATGATTAATTACCTGACTATACAAAAGGAAAGAGCAGATTGAACTGGAGTTTATCGTAAGCATGTTCAAATATTTTTCCATGTTACCCGACTATTCCAATTGAAGGTGTTATATGGAACCGGTAAAGGTGTTACAAATAATGTGTATTGTTTATTTGTAGGTCTAGCTAGTGTTTGGTATAGTTAATTTTATTTTCTAATCTCTCTATATTTTTCATATAACATTGAATACAAAATTTTCTTTTCAATCTTGGATTATGAAATTTTAAGTGCTTTAGATTTATATAATGTATCTATTGTACATAAATATTCATGATTACATGTTTTCTGTTTGTTATTCTTTTACTGCATTAAAATTATGTTATGTTTATTCGTATATTTCTGTTGGTTGGGATTGTTCAGGATAAAGCTTTAGCTGCCTTAGCAATTGAGGATAACAAAAGACAATATGTTGATGTTGAGCATTATCTTGAAGAAGTTTGTATAGTCTGCTCTTGCATAAACTTTTAAAGCATTTTCTCTTTTGTAACTTTCCTTACTTTCAAGATTTTGATTTTCAACCTCACTAACGATATCTATGGACAAGTGTCACTTAAGTTGGCTTTGCTAAGATGAAATCAGATATGGACAAGTGTCACTTAAGTTGGCTTTGCTAAGATGGAATCAGATGCAGTCATCATCTGATTCACTCGAAAGATTGTTCTATATGATTTTTACTAATAAGGATCATTACAATTGCTTGTAGAGAATCATGAAACTTGTTAGGAAAAAAATATTCATATATTAGTTATAATCTCATATATTAGTTATAATATCATGTTTTTCTTGCGATAATATCGAGGGTTAAGAAAGGTTGGACAAGGATATGATAACTATGAACAAGAAAGAACAAAGAATATGATAACATGGAAGAAGGTTTTTTTATTGAGTGTACTCTATTTGTTTACAATAACTCACTTAATATAAAATTCTAGGGAACTAAATATAGAAATTATTCTAAATAAATACATTTGATATTCTTTTATATTCTACTGATATTCTCTGATACTCCCTTGATTATCTCTGATATTCTCTGATATTCTCTGATATTCCCTTTATTATCTCTGATATTCTACGATTTGTTTCTCTGATAATAATATTCTAACACTCCCCCTCAAGATGAGTAGTGGGATCACTAATGCTTAGCTTGCTGAGGACACGGGTAAATGCTTTGCCTGTAACAGCTTTGGTGAGAATGTCTGCTAATTGGTCTTCTGACCTTACAAATGGAAGTTCAATACTGCTATCCTCAATCTTCTCCTTGATGAAGTGTCTGTCCACTTCAACGTGCTTGGTTCGATCATGTTGTACAGGATTTTCTGAGATACTGATTGCTGCCTTGTTATCACACTTTAACTGACTTGGTAGTTGTGGTGGAAAACCAATATCGGTTATTAACTTTTTGATCCATAAGACTTCAGTTATACCTTTGGCAATTCCTCAGAATTCAGCCTCGGCACTTGAAAGAGCAACCACTTTCTGCTTCTTACTCCTCCATGTCACCAAGTTACCTCCCACAAGAGTAAAATAGCCCAATGTAGATCTTCTGTCATTTGGATTACCAGCCCAAACAGCATCAGTATAAGCTTTAATGTTTAAGTGTCCATGCTTTCGGAACATGATCCCACTTCCTGGTGTCCCCTTCAAGTATCGGACAATCCTCATGGCAACTTCCATATGATCCTCTTGAGGTTGATGCATAAACTGGCTTATTACCCCTACTACATATGCTATATCTGGTCGAGTGTGTGACAGATAAATCAATTTCCCAACTAACCATTGGTACCTCTCTTTATCTGCCAGATTAGCTCCTTCCTCAAACTTTAAACCATGGTTAACTTGTATAGGAGTATCTGCTGGTTTACAATCAACCATTCCTGTTTCTGCAAGCAAATTCATTATGTATTTTCTTTGGGAAATAAAGATCCCTTTGTTAGAACGAAGAACCTCTATTCCCAAGAAGTACTTTAGTCCACCTAAGTCCTTCATTTCAAATTCTCTGAACAAGTTATTCTTCAGTTGTGCTATTTCTTCTATATCACTTTCGGTTATGATCATGTCATCCACATATATTATTAGGCATGTGATCAAATCTCCTTTTCTTTTCAAGAATAAAGTATGGTCAGAGTTGCTTTGTTTGTACCCGTACCTTTTCATAGCCACTGTAAACCTTCCGAACCAGGCACGTGGAGACTGCTTAAGCCCATAGAGTGCCTTTTTTAATTTGCAAACTTCATTTCTTTGGAAGTCTTCAGAGAATCCTGGAGGAGCTTCCATGTACACCTCTTCTTTCAAATCCCCATGCAGAAAAGCATTTTTGACATCAAACTGATGGAGTGGCCAATTTTTGTTTGCTGCTATTGAAAATAGTACTCTGATGGTATCAATTTTTGCAACTGGTGAGAAAGTCTTTGAGTAGTCAATACCATAAGTTTGTGTATAGCCTTTTGCCACCAATCTTGCCTTATATCGCTTAATAGTGCCATCTGCTTTATGTTTAATGGTGAAAACCCATTGACACCCTACTGGTTTCTTACCTGTTGGTAAGATGCACTTCTCCCAAGTTTCATTCTTTTCTAGAGCTTCCATCTCTGTTTTCATAGCTTCTCTCCATTCGTCTTTCTTACTGGCTTTGCGAACTGTTTTAGGAATATCTTCAGCTAGAAGAGAGGTAAGAAAAGCTCTTGCAATGTTTGTCACTCCTTCTTTAGTTATCTTCATAGGATACCTGGAATTTCGGGGAACATGTTCTGGAGAATATCGGTCAGGTGGTACCCCTCTGTTTCTTCTTGGCGGAAGTGTGAAAGGCTCTGGCTCTGGTTCTGGTGCTAACCTGTCATTGTTAGTGACTTCATTCATAACAGGTGACAACTCAGTAGAGTGAAGATCACTTACCTCTTGTTGGACATTCTCAGAAGGATCCTCATTGGTTGTGTTGGTCTCTCCTACGTTGATAGAGACATGCTCGTTGGCTCCATCTACTTGCTCTTTTGGAACAGTTTCTTGGCAACTAAGGCTACTTAACCAACTTGGTGGTTCACTACTTTTCTCCCCCTGAACATCAAGTTGGCTACTGAAGAAATATTCTGATTCTAAAAAATCACAATCCATAGTCACATGTACACGGTGAGTGATTGGGTTGTAACATCGATACCCCTTTTGATGTGTCGCATATCCAACGAAGACACATTTCTCAGCACATGGATCAAATTTAGTTCTGTTTGCCTTGGGAATATGAACAAATACAGAGCACCCAAAAACTCGTGGTGGTAACATTTGGACAGGAGGGAGATCAGTCTGAGTAGCCAGGATCTGTAGGGGTGTTTTGTGGTTAAAGGTTTTGGAGGGTAACCTGTTCAGAAGATAGGCCGAGGTAGCGACAGCTTCAGGCCAAAAACGTGTCGGAACCTGTGCATCAAAAATCATGGCTCGAGTCATCTCTAGTAACTTACGATTTTTTCGTTCTGCTACACTATTCTGTTGGGGTGTGTTTGGACAGGAAGTTTGATGGATTAAGCCATTTTCTCTAAAAAATTCCTGCATTGATTTGTTAACAAATTCTTCACCATTATCTGATCTAAGTACTTGGATTTTCTTGTCAAACTGAGTATGAATCATTTGATAGAATGCATAGAACTTATCAGGTACTTCAGATTTGTGTTTTAGAAAATATACCCATGTCATGCGAGAGAAATCGTCTACAAATAATACAAAATACTGAAACTGATTATTGTGGGAATTAGGAGCTGGGCCCCACACATCAGAGTGTACTAATGAAAAAGCAGAATTGACTCTATTGTTATTAAGAGAAAAAGTAACTCTATGATTCTTTGCCCGTATTCAAGTTTCACATTTGATGGGCTCAGTGTTACTAGTAAATAAACTAGGAAATAAAATCTTAAGGTACCCAAATGAAGGATGTCCCAAACGTTTATGCCATAACCAAAGTTGCCTTGTAACTGTTCCATGAGCAAGCATGGCATGTCCCTTTTAAACAACCTCATCAACATAGTAAAGACCTTCACGTTCAGTACCACGTCCAATGATCTCCTTTGTAAGAATGTCCTGTAAAATGCAAAAATTAGAAAACATGAGAACCACACAATTCAGCTCCTTTGTAACTTGGCTTACAGAAAGTAATTTTGATGATAGTACATGAACATAGAGACAACTTTTTAATTTTAATTTTTCTAAAAAAACAATTGAGCCCCCTCCTTGGACCGCAATTAATTCTCCACTGGCTGTTTCAATATGGGTTTTAACAGGTGTAGAGAGACTGTCAAAATCAAGAGGGTCATGGATCATGGTGTCAGTTGCTCCACAATAAAAAATCCACTGATCTGATTTTCTGGAGCTGGTATCCTTTTCTCTTTTCTCCCCTCTATGAGTAACTGCGGCGGTGGCAACCTTGCGATTTTTTGGTTTGGAATCTTTCCACCATTCGGGATAACCCACGATTTTGAAGCAAGTCTCCTTTGTGGGTTTCTTCATTTCGCAATGAGTACAATGGAGGTGGCTTTTGTCTTCCTTGTGTCATTGTGATGGATGTCGTCCGATAGTTTCTGAGTGACTCCATCTTGTCCCTTGTCAAGATTGGCTTGTGTTTGTTGAATCCCTAGGCCATTACGAAGCATATTTGCAATTTGCAAAATTGGCTCATCAGTAATGGTTGAAGAGTTATTCTGGTTTTGATTCATGTTGTTGCCAATTTCATCATTTGAAAATGACATATTTGTTTTTTTTTTCGGCTGTGAGGGATAATGGTACAGTGATGTTGGTTTCTGAGTTTCTAGGATCTAACACCGCTCTGATACCATCTTGTGATGGTATCGAGGGTTAAGAAAGGTTGGACATGGATATGATAACTATGAACAAGAAAGAACAAAGAATATGATAACATGGAAAAAGGTTTTTTTATTGACTGTACTCTATTTGTTTACAATAACTCACTTAATATAAAATTCTAGGGAACTAAATATAGAAATTATTCTAAATAAATACATTTGATATTCTTTGATATTCTACTGATATTCTCTGATACTCCCTTGATTATATCTAATATTCCCTTTATTATCTCTGATATTCTACTGATATACATATTTATTTGTTTATTTTTTATGTGTGAATACATTATTCCAACAATGAAAAGAATGAAAGTTAAAATGTTTGCCATTATCCTTAAGATACTAATAAGAAGTTTAAAATTTTTAACAATGTGGTTATTCATGATTTTTTAAACAAGGACTTTTGTCCAATTTGTGCACTTTTTGCCAACATTTAAAGAAAATATATAAATTAAAGTTTGGGATTTTCTTTTCATTTAAATATATATTTTTGAATTTAATTATCATGATATGTTATGAAGTTCTTTTTATCAAAAGAGATGAATTTAGAAAAAAAAAATTGCAAAGATTTAGGGGTAGTACGAAGGAAAAAAAAAACTTCGAAAACTGTAAAAGGACTTCATTTCAAATAAAATTGGTAGAGTGATTTTTCCAGTACAAAACTGTTGTTTATATTTTTTCTCCTAACATTATTGTTATCATAGAAAAGAGTAATACAAAAATAATTTAACAAAATCTTTCCTGTAAACAAATTATATTCCATCAATTGAATGAACAATAACGAATTTCAGTACATCAAATAAAAAAACAAATTATTAATTATTTTTAGACTTTTTTAATTGCATGTTGGAACTATAATATTATAAAAAATTTATTAAATTGGTTATTGATCAATTTATTAAAAACTATAACATTATAAATTAAATTTATTAAATTGGGATGGGAGGGCTGACATGATTTTGCATGTTGATAATATCCTCCAAACATGTAAAGCTACGGATTTGCATGACCAAGTTGTGAAGATTTTTAATCTTGGCTCTTATCTCTTGCATCGTTGAAATCAGCTTCGAAGGAGCTCTTGCGTCAAGTTGAATTGACCTTCTCTAAGCTTAAATTTAGAACTAATCCTAAAGATATTTGGAAGGAGGATCACAGTCTTATAGCTCATTTTGCGATAATGGCAATGGTGGGACAGATGTCACAATCAATGATGGTCATTCCGAAGTTAAGACGGGGTTGGAATCTTATGATTTTCTACTCTCTCTTTCAATACTTGAGGTTGAGATAGATAAGGTTCTACAAGAGTTTAGAAAGTCCTAGGAGCTTGAATATAAGGTGGCCGAAGAAACACTTCAAGCACAAAAAACCCACCTTCAAAAGCTGTATCAGCAACTAGAATATGAAAAAATGTATTAGCTGGTCAAAGCTCACCAGCAACTGCATCAGAGGTCTCATATCATGCTGTAAGACAAAGAAAGAAATAGATACGTCGGAAGCTGGACAAGTTTGAAAAGATGAAGAAGGTAGTCAATGGTTTTGGCAAGACGTCCCATGGTATTATAAAGAGTCATTTCGGCTTTAGAGTGGTAGATGAAATTGACAAATAATCTTCAAGGTTGTTTCAGTTTGAGTTTTATCATATTTTCATTGCTTTAACATTAATGTGTATTTGCTATTACCATCTTGGGTATTTCGTTACACAAAACCAAGTGGATGCAAGACACCTTTTTGATGAAATTCCGCCAAGGATGTGGTTTCGTGGAATGCTATGATTGTTGGGTATGTTCAAGGTGGTCGGTTTGAAGAAGCATTGGCTTGTTTTAGTCGCATGCAGACGACAAACATGTCACCAAATAAGAGTACAATCGTAAGTGTTCTTTCTACTTGTGGTCCTTTGGGATCATTGGAGTTGGGAAAATTGATTGGTTCTCGCGTTAGCGATCATGGGCTTGGTTCGAATATTCATTCATTGATATGTATTGTAAGTGTGGTGAAATTGATATGGATCATGAGCTATATGATGGGATAAATGAAAAGGATTTGATTTCATGGAATACTTTGATTGATGGGTATCCTTGGGGAAATTTCATCAAAAAGGTATCTTGCGTCCACTTGTTTTGTTTGACGAAATACACAAGATGATAATAGCAAATACACTTTGATGCTAAAGCAATGAAAATATGATAAAACACAAACTGACACAAACTTGAAGATTATTTGTCAATTTAATCTACCACTCTAAAGCCGAAGTGACTCTTTATAATACCATGGGGCGTTTTGCCAAAACCATTAGCTACTTTCTTCATCTTTCCAAACTTGTCCAACTCCCGACGTATTTGTTTCTTTCTTTCGCTTAGCAGCATCAGATGAGACCTTTGATGCAGCTACTGGTCAGCTTTGACCAGCCAATACATTTTTTCATATTCCAGTTGTTGATACAACTTTTGAAGTGCGTTGTTTATGCTTTAAGTGTTTCTTCGGCCACCTTATGTTCAAGCTCTCGAAATTTTCTAAACTCCTAGAGAACTTGATCTACCTTAGCCTATATTGAAAGAGATAGTAGAAAATCATAAGATTCTAACCCAGTCTTAACTTCAAAATGGCCATCATTGACTGTGACATGCATCGCACCATTACCATTATCTGCAGAATGAGCTATAAGACTGCGATGCTCCTTCCAGATATCTTTAGGATTAGTTATAAATTTAAGCTAAGAGAGGGTCAATTCAACTTGACGCAACAGCTCCTTTGTAGACGGTTTCTCCAAACAACGCAAGAGACAAGAGCCAAGATTGAAAATCTTCACAACTTGGTCATGCAAATCCATAGCTTTACACGTTTGGAGAATATTATCAACATGCGAAATCATGTTAGTCCTCCTATCACAGTGTTGACAGTGCATCCAGCATAATAACTTCTTCAACTGTGCCACCCAATAAACATTGGAGAGCACATCCAATATGAGCAACGTGGTCACAGATTCCCTTTCTAGCATTGGGGTGTAACGGAGGTGCATGGGCGAGGCATGGCTTGTGAGGAGGTGTAGGCTGGAAGGTCCATGGCGGGAGCAGGGTGGCCTTTGGCTCACGGAGGTGAAGTGGGGGGTGTTTGTTGGCGTTGGCTTGCGGGGTGCAATGGAAGCATGGTGGCATAGTATAGAGAGGTCCATGGCAGCATTGTGCCTTTGTTGAGGGTATGGTTTTTGGTGGTTGTGGAGGCATGGTAAGTGGTGGTATTTGGACGCGGCAGCTATAGCGGCCACAGCCACTGACTTTGGTGTTGCGGTCTTTGTGGGGTATTGGTGAAGAGCTAGGTGAAGATGATTGCTTGTTGGTTGTAAGTGAACATTTATTTCATTATCAAACCAAGACCTAGCTAGATGTTTAGTAAAATACAAAATTAATGAATTTAAACTAAGAAACTAAACATCCTCTAGGATGTTGTGTAAGTGAATGTTGTACCAATATACGTTTGTCATACATATTAGTTCTTTTTTCATCCTAGTGTGATTATAAAACAAAATCACATTTTATTTTGCTTTCAAGATCTTGTGTGAATGATTAATTGTTTACAATTGAATAACTTTGAACCAAGAATTTTTGTACAACATCAAAATATTTTGACCTAAAGAAATGAAAGTGAAAAACTTTAAACAAGATAACATGAATGATACACTATTAATAATAAACTAATCATTGACATACCTTTTTGAATTGTGATCTTTAACTTAGCATCTCAATATGTGTTTCATCGACCTCACTTCTTATCTTGTAAAAAAAGAATCATGCTCTTCCATGAAAAGAAGAAACAAGATTGAAAGAACAACTTTAGATTGTTCATGAAGAAACTTCTGCTTAGAGCACTTTACTTGTACATAACATGTACAAAGAATTATTATGTATACAATGTAACAACAAGGATAATCCACATAAAAACACATAATAACTTAGTTTTGATTACCTTTTCCTGGTATAACAATCTTAAGTTTTGCTACTTTTACTTTATATTAAGTTTATATTAAGTTGGTGAGTTTTCTTCGTGAATATAATTCCTCGATCTCTTGAACATATTAAGCAAGTTTATAACGAGTTTAAATGATATTGAAACAAAAAGAAGTAAAAAAAAAAAAATAAAAAAAAAAAAACAAAAAGAAAAGAATTAAGTGACGAGATTTATAAAAAAAAAAGTGTCTCCAGAACTAATATCCAGAATATTCATATAGTATAATAGTTTTAGACAAAACATTCTCATAACACCACCTACAGAATAAACTAGAAATACTATATCTTTTCAAAGCATTAAATGATGTGTATTAGTATATAAATATTGTCTACACCTTTCTGTTAGTTCAAATAATAAGAATAGAAGTATATATTTTTTTTAAAATAAATATATAATAACACATGATTTCCATAGTGTAAATCACATAATCTCCATAAAATTTTACAGAGAAAGTCAAATGTTTAGTTATTGAAATTTTTTAAATTAAACTAAGTATCGCATTATACATATATAAGTATCTATTCCTTATGTTAACCAATTTCTTGACAAAATGGTAGTAGTATACCCAGAACTACATTAGACAAGGAAGGGATTAGATTAATGTATAATAAAATATAATATACACAGAGATATAATTACTAATATTTTCTTTTAGGCAAAAGGGCTTGGAAAGCCCTTTTATTCAAGATGAACGCAAAAGTTACAAAATGCCACATATAATATACTATATCTATTCTAATAGGGATGTTTCGTCTATCCTTTCCTGTGAGTCTTAAGATATTCTATATATATAAATATGAATATTTATCATAGGGATACAACTAACATGTATATGTATATTATTCATATCATTTAGTGTGGAGAGCTTTTGAAACATCATATATATATTGGTTTGAATTAGAGATGGAGAAAAAAGAGATGCACTAGAGATGAATTATCTTTTTATCAAAAAAGAACATAGATGGAGAAAAAAAGAGATTTGATGGTGTGTCAGGCCAACTTTCTTATGCATTGTAGAGTAAAATCACTTGTTCAAGTCCTTGCTTTTGAACAAGTATATTGGTATGATAAAGACAACGGTATGTTTCAAATACTAGTATGTTTCACATAATAGTATGTTTTACATAAGGATACGGCTTTTTATGAATAAGGATACGGGGTTGTATGGCTATAATTAAGAGATTTTAAGATAATTAAAGAATAAATATTTTCTTATTTTTGTATTATAAGTTTATGTTAGATATATCTCATGTAAACTGAATATATAGATAATTTATTATATATATAATTGGGTATAAATTTAATTTAAATTAATTTTGTAAGATATTTATTTTTTAAGAAGATATCATTGAATTATTTGAATCTTATTTTAGTGAAACACAAAAACTAAAATTTTCATGACGTAAATAAGAGAGACTTTGAATTTCAATATAGTTAGTATTTCATAGTCGTCTTTTTCGTTTAACTAGTTAGATGTGGATTTGAACATGCATTAAAAAGTGATGTATTTTAAATATTCCTAAATAACTCAATTAATTCTTCGCTATATGTCTTACATCTTTTATCTTTAACTAGATATTATGCCTTACATCTTTTGTCTTAAATTAGATATTAGTTTTGTTGGTTTTCATTTAATACTACTTGCAATTTGATTCTTTTTAATCAAAATATCTATTATTAGAAATATGTGGGGTAATTTAAAACAATTGTTCATAATAAGTAGTTATGTTTCTAAACATTTAAAAATATTAAACCAATAAACTAAGTACAAAATTTTGATAGAAAGGCAAGACAATCTTATAAAACAGTGCATCAACAAGCTGAGATAAGGAATATTAACCAGTGCAACAATATACAAGTTTTTTTAAAGGGCATAAACAAATAACAAACACCACCAAATTGAATTTAAGCCAAGACAAAGAAAAATCTGATCAAATTTCACAGTATATACCATCAACCATTAGTAATATTCTGTTTCTTAAATACTTCAAGAAATACATATGTCATGAAAACTAGACTTGTAAACTTATTTGAGATCGAGCACACTCACGAACAGTAAGAATCCTATCTTGGTTGAGGGTCTGTAATGGAAGTTGGGAAATTTCCTTGCCAGTTCAACCTGCCAAGTCCCTTCGGTTGATTGGGCAAGCACCATGGTATCAAATCAACAACTTGTCCATTGGTACCGAATCAAGTTCAATTCGTTCAACTCCTTGGAATTGTGATACAGGAGCATTTTGATACTGCACAACATAAAACACAGGAAAATAGTTAGTGAAAATCTAAGAATGGAGGAATATGTGACATGAAATGTATCTTTCCTATTTTACATACCTCCATGTTTGCTTTTCAGGCTCCATTGCCCACAGCTGGGAGATCACCAATGCTGTCTTTACTTTAACAGTTATTGCACGTAATGGAGCACCGTTTGCAGCACTACGGACAGCAGCATAATGAACATTTTTCAGATAATGTGATCTGTTCAAATTAAACCAGTCACCGCTGCTATTCAGCACAGGCGCACATGCCCTTTCATATGTGTTAGGGTTTCCACCTTTTTTAGAGTGTGTTGTTCACATAAAAAAGTAACTTTCCAATTTAATTATCTTTGGGCCTATATCTTTCCTCCAACCCGCATTCTTTCTGCACCTAACATACTTTCTCCCTGCACCTTTATATATTTACCAATATACCACTAATAAAAAATTAAATAAATTCAAATGGCACATATCTAATAAATTATTAAAAAAAAAGTTTGAAAGTAATTTTAATCCAAAAAAAGAAAATTCCATAATAACTTTCACATTCAGTTAATTCAAACTCAATTGACTGTTTTGAGTCCACAAGTATTAGATAAAGTTCATCAATAAATTAATCCATCGATATATTATGTATTTAACTTATTACATCTTTAACAACATCTTTATATTAGTTTCATGGTAATAATAATAAATTTTTTTTCCCATTTAGTTATATAAAATTGTCATCACATAATAATTTGAATAAAATTTGTTGTGTAAGAGAGGAAGACGTTGCTTGTTAATCTTTTTACAATCTTAATATGCTAATTTTTCATTTCTTTATATATCATTTTAAATCAAATAGATTAAGAGTACAGTTGATTTTGGTATAGTTTAGTCTTTGCATATTTTTGGTGTAATTATGATTAATTATTAGATTATATAAAGCAAAGGAAAAGTGGATGAAGTGGAGTTTACCCTAAGCATGTTTAAATATTTTTCCATGTTACCTGGGTATTCGGATTAAATATGTGGAATTGGCAAAGAAAGTCACTCAGATTTTAATTACTATATATGAAACAAACAAAACATTTTACATAAATTCTAACGGCATCATTTTCGTTGTAATTTCATATTAAGTAATTTTATATCATACATAATTGTTGGTTTGAGATGCCACCTTGCCACACTAGAGTTTGGATTGTTGCTTTCAGAGTGGATAGGATTAACATGCAGATTAAAACTTTTAATAGGTAGATTATATTTCTTATTAACGTATTATGTACTATATTAATACTTCTGTTTTCAGAAAATAATGCTCTCAAATAAAACATTTACGTCCTATTTGATTTGTTCTAAAAAAAATCTTACCTGTAAGTATGATTATATTCTGACTAAAACACTAACTTAGCCACCAAAGTTTGAAAACTAACAGATTCACACATAAATTAAGAAAAATAATAGGAAAAATTTAAATTTTTATTACTTTTTTTTTCTTTAAGAGATATTATATATATATATATATATATATATATATATATATATATATATATAAGTAGAGAGAGATAGATTATCTAGTGGTAGGTAAAAAAATTTATATATATGTAATAACTATGTACAGGTATTATTACACTTCAATTCTATGTAGAGATTTTATTCCAGAATCATTGGTAGGAATAAATATACAATTTTGAATAAGTTTTATATAACTTTTATTAAGATTAAATGGTATGTTTATTAACATTCTTTTATGAGTGCTGTTCAATAATGAATTATTATGCACATAAACAATTAATTAAAATGATAAAAAAATAATGATTTGAGATCTCTAAACACAAAGGAATCTACATCAATTTGTTCTTTACATCAATACTTTTTTTTTCCTATTAAGATGCTAAAATATTTTATGTTTCCTACATATATTGAAATAAAATGAAAGTCAGAACTATATTTATACAATAATATTTAATTTTGTAATTATGTATTTAAGATCTGCTTTATGGATCACTATTTTGACATGCTTTAAATTTCCTGATAAAAAAACATGTATTAAATTTTAATTTATTTTATTTTGAACCATATTTTACAAATTAAATCACACTTTAAAATATTAAACAAAACTTTAAGATTCTATTCCACCTTCAAAATATTAAACTATAACTTGTGTTATTGAATCTTATTTTACATATCAAATCAACATTTTAAAATATTAAATCGATAAACTAGTTATGATTTAAGATTTAAGGTTTAAGGTTTATAAAATTTTGATAGAAGACGCATCAACAAGCTGAGATAATAGAAGTGAAATTTATTAATTAGAAGTGAAATTGACTTTGAAAGTAACTAACTACTTTATCCCATCTGAGAAGGTAGAAGTCACTGAAGATTCCTATATGCGAAGGCACTTGGGAGGAGACTTTAATACCGAAGACAAATAGAATATATTGAGAAGGTATACACTTACATATGCGGTTACCATAGCTTTTATAGAAGTCTTCTCGTTTTAGTGAGCTTATTAGCGAAACTCTATTCATTTTAACTAAATTACTTATTAGATTTGTGTTTGTCACTGTAAACATTCATGCATAGGAAATTACTTCTTGCAAACTCATCCATCAGATATAGTTCATTGGTTGAGAAAAAGGGAATGAAAAATAAGTACCATTATTACGAAGCTAAATTAGTCACCACTGCCATTCAGCACCGTCGCTTACAAACATTTTACTGCACGATACAAATTACTTCCTCACTAAATAAATTTTTAATATACCATATTTCTGATTTTTAATTTTAAATTTATGTATTAAATAATTTTTTTTTCACATGCATACAAACATTGTACATTTTTTTTCAATTAATTGTATTTTAATGATTATTTTATTTTTTATTATTTTGTTAAAATGATATATTTTGTTGTTAATATATTTATAATTTGAGATGGAACAGTAGTGTAATTAATTTTAAAAATTCAATTAAACACAAAGAGGGGCAATATAGGATATGGGGTTACAATAGCTTTTATTAAGGAAGCTCTATTCATCTTAAGCAAAGTACTTATTAGATCTGTGTTTCTCATAGTAAACATTCATGCATGCATAGTAAATTACTTCTTGCAAACTCATCCATCAGATCTAATTCATCATTGGTTGAGAAGAAGGGAAGAAAACACTCAACTTTGAATGAAAACAAAAATATCATTGTTATGAAGCTAAACCAGTCACGTCGTCGTTTAGCATCGTGGCTCCACCCTAGACACCGCAGAGATGCTTTGGAAGATTCTAGAAATAGGGAGAGTATGTGTTAAGGTTACCCAGTTTTGAGAGTGTATTGGTGTAAAAGGTAAAATTGAATTTTGTAATTAGAGTTTCCGTGTTTTTAAGGAGGTTAATAGAAATGGGCAGTTACTTCATGCACAATGCAAATTACTTCCTTACTAAATAAATTTTTAATATATCATCTTTCTGATTTTTATTTTTAAATATGTATTAAATAATTTATTTTTCCTTTCACCCGTGTACAAACTTCATATAATTTCTTTTTCAATTAATTGTCTGATAATGATTATTTTATTTTTTTATTATTTTGTTAAAATGATATATTTTGCTATTAAGATATTTATAATTTGAGAAGGAACATTAGAATGATTAATTTTAAAAATTCAATTAAACACAGCGTGGTTCACCAATATAGCATATGCGGTTACAATAACTTTTATTAGGAAAACTCTATTCATTTTAAGCAAAGTACTTATTAGATCTATATTTCTCATAATAAACATTCATGCATGCATAGTAAATTATTTCTTCCAAACTCTTCTATCAGATCTAGTTCATTAGTTGATAAAAAAAATGAAAAATAAGTACCATTGTTATGAAGCTAAATCAGTCACGATAGCCACCTAGATGCATAGAGTTACACAATTTTGAGAGTGCCTTATTGTAAAAGCTAAAATTGAACTTTGTAATTAAGGTTTCAGTGTTTCTAAAGAGGTTAATAGAAAAGACACTTCATTCAAAGCTTTGGGTTAGTGAGAGAAGAAGTGACTGTACCAAAAACTTTTCAATTTAATTCTGCTCACAGAGCAAATATCTTCCCTCCAACCCACATTCTTTCTACGCCTACACATTTTCTCCCTGCACCTTTATATATATCTTTAATAAAAGAATTAAATAAATTCAAATGTCACATATCCAATAAATTATGAAAAAAAAGTTTGAAAGTAATTTTAATCCAAAAAACAAATTTCCATAACAATTTTCACATTCATTTGAATCCAGGCTCAATTGATTGTTTTGAGTACACAAATATTAGATAAATTTTATCAACAAATTAATTCATGGGATATATTGAGTGTTTTACTGATCACATTTTTAACAACATCTTGATATCAGTTTCATAATAATTTGAATAAAATTTTTTGCCTAAGAAGGAAGACCGTGAATTGCTTGTTAACTTTTTCACAATTTTAATATGTTAATTTTTCATTTTTTTATATATCATTTTGAATAAAATATATTAACAATACAATTAGTTTTGGTATAGTTTAGCTTATGCATGATTTTGGTATAATTATGATTAATTATTAGACAATACAAAGGAAAAGAGCATCATGTTGAAATGGAGTTTATCGTAAGAATGTTCAAATATTTTTCCATGTTATTTCAATTGAAGATGGTGTGTGGAACATAGTTGCCACTCAGATTTCAATTACGATGGAAAGCAACAAAACATTTTACATACATTCCCACGGGTGTGATTTTCCTTTTAATTTTACATTTAATTAATTTAGATCATACATAATTATTGGCACCGGATCTACTTTACTTAATTCATTCATAAGTTAATCCATGCATAATGATCTTCATTTTTGCACATTTTTCCACATTTTTCCAGATTAAAATTTTTCACATCTTAGGATCTGACATAACCTTTTTTATGCTTTAAAGTTTTGATCCCAAACTCTGAAAAATATTCTTAGTTCTTAAAATAAAATTTTTTCATTTATCTCATTTTTTCTTGTGATAAATAAATGATGTTATTCTTACTAGTTTTATCCTCTTGCCAATAATTGTTTACTTTTTTTTAATAAGTGGATTATATTTCTTATTAACGTACATGTAGTATATTAATACTTCTGTTTCCAAAAAATAATGCTTTGGAAAACATTATTTTTCACTATATACATTGGATATATATAGTTAAATGAGTTGAGTATTTTGGAAAAATAAATAGTTTTAAGGAATGCCTTAAATTGTGATACTCTTATGTTCAAAATATAAACAAGATATAACAAAATATAAAGAATTAAAACTAATAAGAATAAAATCTAAAAATTTTGAAAACATCTCAACAATGCTATTAAATTTATCAGTATTATGAAGGAAATATGTAGTTGATTTAAAAGTATTTGACATCAAATAAAAAAGCATCCATCATGTTATGATATTTGAAGTTTTAAAAAATTTTCACCTGCACCATTCTAATGTATTGATGACTTAGTATTATATAATTTACACATTCCATTTGGTCATGTATGCTTTGTTGTCTATTGTTTTATATTTATTGTCGTCAATTGATTGTTTCAATGCTTTATAGGAGTTTAACTGTAAATTTTATGTATTTTTATTATTTAATTGTTATATTTATTTCTATTATTAATGATAGATGTGTATTTTGGTTATATATTCACACTTTATAAATTGACTATTGGTCTTAAATGGGTCTTAATGTTGATGGTAAGAAAAGTTTGACAAATCAATATCAATCCACTTATTATAAAACAGTGAAAATATAATTCTCATAATTTCTCTCATTTAGAAATGTTTAATTGATATATAATGGAGAAAGAAATATGTGAATTTTCAATTGCTTCTAGAAAGAGATTTATTCTCAATGTTATCAATAAATTATATTCACTCAATTTTTTTTTTTTACACTCTGCAGTGTTGGCTGTGAGTGTATTTGGTTAAAAACCAGTTTTTCTGATTTTTTTTGTCTAATGTCATGCAAAATGTTCTTACGTGTGATTTAAAATTTTCTAATTTAGAATATGTAACTAACAAGCTATGTTGTAAGTGGAGTGGAGGGAAATCTATAATAGTAACAATTGAGTAATAATAACAATTGAGGAAGCCTAACTTGCGAAACTTATCACGAGTCACAACCAAAAAGTGTCTCAGTAACAAATAAAAACGAAATTAAATTTAAAATTTGCTAAAAAAGAGTAAATGAACATATGTTGTTAATTAGTAAATGCGCTGTGAAGTTAATATTAAAATATATTTAGAAAGAATTTCAAAAATGATAATTTAAATATGTTTTTATCGATTTTTTTTTAACGACAAATAATGAAATTAATTAAAGAGAACACGGGATGTTTCAACCATATTACAAAAGCATAATTGATCTTACACCTAATCAGCCCTACAAAATTTTCAAATACAACAAAGTATGTATCAACATAGAAAAATAATAATCGGGCACAACACAGATAAAATTTGTTCATGCAGTAGGTAACACATTACTTTCCTACATCTTAAATTTCCTTCTTTGAGCAATCATGTAATCCTTATGGCTTCAAATTTGTAACGAGCTTCACTGCATCGCGCTTCTACCCTGCTCTTACCCTTACCTGTGAATTAAGGACAACAAAGTCCTAGTGCCTAGTCAACCTCTCTCTACAAGAACTCTTCAATTCCATTATTCGATTGCAACCATTAATGTCATCACGTACCCTCCAACTATTCTACCTAATCTTTGATAGACATACTTTTGGATTAATGCACCATTCTGGAAAAGAGAAATGAACTATCTGCCTATCACTCCTAGCCCAAGACCAAGCTGTCAATTTGTGCCATTGCAAAAATTTCAACCTCATCCACTCTCCTGTTACAAAATACTACTTTGTTTCTATGTTTCCAAATTTCTCTTACTATTGCCAACCACATCCCTTTCCATACTATATTTGCTTTTCTACTCTGTCCAATGACATAAAAATTTATGAAGTGATTAATAATATTCTCATTCCTAACTGAGACTGCTCCTACCCACCTATCACAGTTTTCCCAAACACTTTGTGAGACCTCGCATCTATGAACAAGTGTTGTAATGTTTCCTCCTCCTTCGCACACAGTGGACAAAGATTGCTTTGAATATTAACCCCCCTTCTCTCAAGATTCACACGGTAATCTATCTAAGAACGTCCTCCACCCCAATAACTTTGCTGACCCCAGCACTCTAATGTCCCATACATCTGGACACCCTTCACAAAGATCATATAACTCTCTATCTAGCATGGCCTTGTAACCGGATTGGATAATGTAAGAATCTAGGTCCTCCCCAGTCCAGCACCAAGCATCTAACGCACTTCTCTGCCATTGTACTATAGATACCAAACTCAACATCTGTCCTTTTAGACCTAGCTCCCACACAAACATTTCTCTCCTTCAAGATAATGTCCATCTGAATTCTTCCCCGTTCCCAATACACTCCCACTCTCCCAACACACTTACTACCCTTTCCTTACTATCTAAGATAGAGTACAATCTAGGAAATGTATCCTTTAGTGATCTATCACCCACCCAACAGTCCTCCCAAAATTTAATTTTACCTCATTTCCATGTTTCCATTTAATCCTCCTATCAAACCAATTAGACTCTTTGTCTACTTAACAGATTAAACAAAGGACTTTCCACCAGTACGAGCTCTTCTTATCTACCATAGACTTTCTCATTTCCCTCCAATTCCCATATCTGGACTCTATTATATTTATCCAAACACCCTTTTCCCCCACGCCTAATCTCCATTTCCATTTTGCCAATAATGCATAGTTGAATGTACATATGTCCTTAACTCCCAAGCCCCCCTCATTTTGTGGCTTGCACACCTTATTCCAAGCATCCCAATGGATTTTCTTCCCTTCAGCGTTCCACCTCCAAAGAAATTTAGATTGTATTTTTGTAATGGTCTTGCAAACTAACTTGGGGGCTTTAAAGAACGACATATAAAACAAAGGTAAAGCTGTAATCACTGATTTGATCAAACAAAGTCTACCAGCCATAGATAGTAGTTTACCCTTCCACATAGAGAGCCTAGATTCAATGTTGTTAATAATTGGTCTCCAAAACTCCACTTTCCTAGGGTTCCCTCCTATGCTAACTCCAAGATACTTAAAAGGAAACTACATTCAACCACAATTTAAGCATTTAGAGAATATTGTCATATCCATCTTCGAGATTCCAACCCCTCCAACTTTACTCTTATAGAAGTTAACCCTTAAACTGGAAACTACCTCAAAGCTGCATAATATGGCCTTAATCGCTAAGATACTTTGATAATTTGGTTGACAAACAAACAGGGTGTCATCTGCAAATTGTAACAACGTTACCTCTACCTCTTTTTCACCCACCTTGATCCCCTCTAATACTCCAATTCTTATAGCTTCTCTCACCAGACTTGCCAAACCTTCTGCCATGATTAGAAACAAAAATGGAGCCAAAGGATCACCCTGTCGAAGCCCTCTTTTAGGTTTGAACTCCTTTGTCGGGCTACCATTAACCAATATTGATACAGTAGTTGATTTGAGACACATGCTAATCCAATTAATCCACTTGTTAACAAATCCTAATCTTCTCATCATATATTCTAAGAAGTTCCACTCAACTGAGTCATATGCTTTTTCATAATCCACTTTTACTATTACTCCCTTCACCCTGTCTTTCCTAAGGTAGTCTACCATTTCATTGGCAATTAACACACTGTCCAACAACCCCCCTCCACTGAGAAACGCAAATTGCTTCATATCAATTACATTTTCCAACACCCCTTTAAGCCTATTAGCTAAAATCTTCGCAATTAGTTTAAAAACGCATCCTACTAGCGAGATAGGTCTATAATCCCCTAAACTGATTGGGCTTTCTTTCTTAGGGATCAAGGTTATAAATGATGCATTGCATCCCCTAGGAATGTATCCAGTTTCATAGAAGCACTGAATAACATTAATAATATCGGCCCTTATGATATTCCAATTACTCTTAATGAAATTAAAATTGAAGCCATCTGGGCCCGGGCTTTTCGTTCCTTCGCATTGGTCCACTGCTTCTAGAATTTCTTCATCATTAAACGTGCTGCATAACCTTTCATTATCTGCTGCACCGATCTCCCTTAACAGAACCCCGTCTAAATTCACTCCAAAATTCACTTGTGCTTGAAATCTCTTTTCAAAATAAGAATGTACTTCATCCTTCACCTTTTGTGGTTCTTCACAACAATTGCCATTAATATATAATCCTTTAATCTCATTATTTAAGGACCTCCATCTCATACTAGCATGAAAAAATTTTGAATTCCTGTCCCCCTTCTCAATCCACTACTGTCTTGATTTTTGTTTCATCATAGCAATCTCTTTTTTTGTCATAGTTTTCAACTCACCTAATAGCCCTACTCAACTGACCCTCATATCCTCCCGTAAAGACCCTTCATCATCCTTCTGATCTAACTCATCAATTTCATCTAAGATTTTCTATTTTCTATCTTTCTCACTATTGACTACTTGCTCCCTCCAAAGTTTCAGTACATGTTTGAGTCCTTGCAATTTTGTCTTTGTAAGCATCCTTGATCACATCCTTGTACCCATTTACCTCAAACCAAACATCAAATGCCCTAAAGGGCTTGGGTCCCCAATCAATAATCCTATTTTTGATCACTAAAGCACAATGATTAGAAACAGACCTACTCAAAATATATTGGGTAGAACCAGGCAACGTTTCAATCCAAAGATCAGACAACGATATTCTATCTAATCTACTTCTAGCTGTGTCATTTGGTCTATACCAGGTGAACTTCCTCTCCACAACTGGAATGTCAAACAGTTAACATTTATCAATAAACGTATTAAACCCATCCAATTTAGCTCTATTAATCCTTTCTTAGCCAATACCCTTTCTTTTATTGTGATGTTTGACTAAATTATAATCACCTACCACACACCAAGCTAGACTATTATCTGTGTCCTTTATATTTTCTATATCTTCCCAAAGTTCCATTTTCTCACTAATTAAGCAAGAAGAGTAAACATTAATAATGTCAGCTTTCACTACTTGCTCTCCCTCCCCTATTTTATACTCCCCTATGATCACGACGAATCCTTTACCCTCCACAATCCTTGTACACTTAAAAATTTGGTTGTACCACATTGTTAGAATACCCCTTCCATCCACCTCCACACTCCTATGCACCCATTTGATATCATTAGACCCCAATAAAGCGTAACATTTTTTACTATTAATATTTACGAGTTTGGTTTCCTGAATACAAATAACTCGTGGTCTTTCCTTCCTAACAAGGTTTTACAAATATTTCCACTTAATCTCTCCCTCCAACCCTCTAATATTAATACTGATTAGACTCATAACAATCCATTTACCCCCTCGCCTCCCTGGTCCAAAAAAGAGTTCACCGTTCCTCTGTTCCAGCTCTCTAAACCTCTGAATAATTTTGTCTTCTCCTAGTGTACTTACTATCCCCAAATCTCTTGCGATATACCACAATTCATATTTCTTAGAATCGAAAACGAATTTATTGTCTCTTGGTTACTTTGAGAGATGCAGTGTAATTTTTCTAATAAACTTGATATTTTAATTATATCAGAAAATTAGATGAATATTATTTTTTAATACATTAACAGTACAGACTTTACGAGATAATTGTAACTTTCACCATTATATATAGTTCTGTTAATATATGTAAATATGGAGTCAGATATTATAATATTTACAACTTTATTCATCTCATCTTAATAATATATAAATATATATATATATATATATATATATATATATATATATATAATTCATGTTTTAATAGAATTAAGAAACTATTATTTTTAATTTGTCCTAAATTATGTGTCTTAAAATTTGTGATATGTCCATAAATAAGAAGAAATGAAAGAAAGAACTTATCAGTGCGAAAGAACAAAAAGCCCGGACTCACATGACTTCAATTTTAATTTCATTGAGAGAAATTGGAATATCATAGGGGCCAATATAATTAATTGTATACAATGCTTCTATGAAATTGGATACACTCCTAGGGGATGTAATGCATCATTTATAACCTTGATCCCTAAGAAAGAAAGCCCAATCAGTTTAGGGGATTACAGACCTATCTCACTAGTAGGATGCATTTATAAGTTGATTGCAAAGATTTTAGCTAATAGGCTTAAAGGGGTGTTGGAAAATGTAATTGATATGGAGCAGTCTACGTTTCTCAGTGGCAGGGGGTTCCTGGACAGTGTGTTAATTGCCAATTAAACAATAGACTACCTTATAAAAGAAAGAGTGAAGGGAGTAATAATAAAGGTGGACTATGAAAAAGCATATGACTCAGTTGAGTGAGAGTTCTTAAAATATATGATGAGAAGATTAGGATTTGTTAACAAGTGCATTAATTGGATTAGCATGTGTCTCAAATCAACTACTACATCGGTATTGCTCAATGGTAGCCCGACAAAGGAGTTCAAACCTAAAAGAGGGGTTCGACATGGTGATCCCTTAGTCCCATTTTTGTTTCTAATTGTGGCAGAAGGTTTGGCAGGTCTGGTGAGAGAAGCTACAAGAATTGGAGTATTAAAGGGGATCAAGGTGGGTGAAAAAGAGATAGATGTAACATTTCTACAATTTGTAGATGACACCCTGTTTGTATGTCAACCAAAATATTAAAGCATCTTAGCGATTAAGGCCATATTACGCAGCTTTGAGGTAGTTTCAGGTTTAAGGGTTAACTTTTATAAGAGTAAAGTTGGAGGGGTTGGAATATCGGAGATGGATATGACAATATTCTCTAAATGCTTAAATTGTGGTAGAATGGCGTTTCCTTTTAAGTATCTTGTTGTTAGCATAGGAGGGAACCTTAGGAAAGTGGAGTTTTGGAGACCAATAATTCATGACATTGAATCTAGGCTCTCTATGTGGAAGGGTAAATTACTATCTATGGTTGGAAGACTTTGTTTAATCAAATCAGTGATTACAACATTGCCTTTGTTCTATATGTGCTTTTTTAAAGCCCCCAAGTTAGTACGCAAGACTATTAGGAAAATACAATCTAAATTCCTTTGGGGGTGGAACGCTGAAGGGAAGAAAATCCATTGGGTTGCATGGAATAAGGTGTGCAAGCCACATAATGAGGGGGGCTTGGGAGTTAAGGACATAAGTAAATTCAACTATGCATTATTGGAAAAATTAAAACGGAGATTAGGGGTGGGGGAAAAGGGTGTATGGAGAAATATAATAAAGTCCAGATATGGGAATTGGAGGGAAATTAAAAAGTCTATGGTAGATAGGAAGAGCTCATACTGGTGGAAAGACCTATGTTTAATCTGTGAAGTAGACAAAGAGTCTAATTGGTTTGATAGGAGGATTAAATGGAAACATGGGAATGAAGGTAAAATTAAATTTTGGGAGGACTGTTGGGTGGGTGATAGACCACTAAAGGACATATTTCCTAGATTGTACTCTATATTGGATAGTAAGTGAATTAGAGTAATGGGAACGGGGAAGAATTCAGATAGACGTTATCTGAGAGGAGAGAAATGTTTGTGTGGGAGCTAGGTCTAAAAGGACAGATGTTAAGTTTGATATCTACAGTACAATGGCACAAAAGTGCGTTAGATGCTTGGTGTTGGACTAGAGAGGACGTAGATTCTTACACTGTCCAATCTAGTTATAAAGCGATGCTAGATAGAGAGTTATATCATCTTTGCGAAGGATGTCCGGATGTTTGACACATTAGAGTGTCAGGGTCAGCAAAGTTATTGGGGTGGAGGACGTTCTTAGATAGATTACTGTTTAGGGTGAATCTCGAGAGAAAGTGGGTTAACATTCAAAGCAATCTATGTCTACTGTATGCCATGGAGGAGGAAACAATACAACACTTGTTCATTAGCTGCGAGGTTTCACAAAGTGTTTGGGACAAGTATGATAGCTAGCTAGGAGTAATCTGAGTTGGGAATGAAAATATTATTAATCACTTCAGAAATTTTTATGACATTGGACAGAGCATAAAAACAAATTTAGAATGGAAAGGGATGTCGTTGGCAATAGTAAGAGAAATTTGGAAACATAGGAACAAAGTAGTATTTTGTAACAGAAGAGTGGATGAGGTTGAAATATTAGCAATGACACAATTGACAGCTTGGTCTTGGGCTAGAGTGATAGGCAGATAGTACATTCTCTTATCCAGAATGGTGCATTAGTCCATAAGTATGTCTATTTGAGATTAGGTAGAATAGGTAGAGTGTACATGTTGACATCAATGGTTGCAATCGAATAATGGGATTGGAGGAGTTCATGTGGAGGGAGGTTGACAAGGCACCAGGACTCTATTGTGCTTAACTTGTAGCTAAGGTAAGAGCAAAACAATAACTGTCATTGGCAGTTCAAGGTAGAAGCGCGATACAGTGAAACTCATATCAAATCTGAAGCCAGTAAAAATTACAGGATTGTTCAAGGAAGGAGATATAAGAGATGAAAAAAAGTAATGTGTTACCTAGTGCATGAACAGATTTTATCTCTGCTGTGGCAGATTATTTTTCCATGTTGATAGATAATTTGTTGTATTATGTATTGTTATGACAATTCGGGACTACTTCACTGCTTTTTCTATTAATTGTATTGTAGGACTGATTAGGTGTAAGCTCAGTTATCCTTCTATAATAGGGGTTGGAACACCCCTAAAATGCTTCCTTTACTTAATTTCATTCTTTGTTGTTAAAAAAAAGGGAGTTACTTATTTTATTCTTTTTCTAAAAACAATCCTTATTATATACTTAGCCTTGTTTTGAGTCAAAAAATTTGGCTACAACATACTTCTAAAATATACTATTAGCTTTGAATATATTTTTAATATATATATATATATATATATATATATATATATATATATATATATAT
>Ga0209489_103774_pt1 | contig 28941 bp, 14 predicted proteins | sample SiratrowhiteBW_FD_187527 | JGI IMG/M metagenome (GOLD analysis project Ga0209489, IMG submission 187527) | Root nodule microbial communities of legume samples collected from California, USA - Siratro white BW (SPAdes) (version 2) | ecosystem: Host-associated > Plants > Roots > Nodule | place...
TTTCCTCTTTTACTTTTCTCTTTTTTTTTTTTTCTTCTTTTTCACTTATCTTATGTTTAGAACAAACCCTTACTCCTTATAGTGGATTTTGTAATCATTACCTCTAGTCCTACTTGAATTTTTTAGTTGGAATTTAAATAGATTCTAATTGTTAGTTTTATTTATTTAATTGTAAAAGTTATGATGACATGGTAAATGATGAGCTGACATGGTAAAAGGATAAGAAAGTGGACTTAAATCAATTTTGTCATATTTTCAACATTAATTTGCTCACAAATTTTTATTAGTATACTTATCTCTTCTCCTAATACATAAGCCCTTATTATTATCTTGTTACTTATATATATATAATTTTTGTTTGGACAGACGATAAAACACATAGTTTGAAGCATTTCATGGTACATGTCAAACACCTATAAATACTTATTTATACTTGTAGAGAATGTTTATCTCTTTGTTGCTTGCAAAAAAATCTTAATTTCAAGTGTCTATGCGAAATTTTTATAAGATATCATTTGAAGATGTACAATCAAATAGTATAGTTCTACTTGTGAGATAATCTATCATAAAACTTTTATCCAATGATTGAAAACGTTTAGACACAAGTTTAGGTTTGACAAATAAAATGTCTAAAACCCTTTTTAAAACTTATTTTTGAAAATCTCTACTGATATTAGTTACAATTAAATAACATGTTATATAAAAAGATAAGATATAAGAAGGATTTACATTATATTTTTATATCGATTTGTTTATTAACAAAGACTGGGTCTAATTTTCAATCAACAAATTGAATTTTATTAAACAAACTATTATTCTAAGATAAGTATTATTTAGATTTTGACTAAGAGACAAAATAGTCCCTCTTGACTAATATTGAATATTATTTAAAGGACAATCACTTTTAATTAACATTAAATATTATTTAATACGATAGTTACTCCTTTACTAGGCTTTGGAGAAGTTCTATTCTCAAGCTTTTCACTTGTTTAGAAGGATTTGCATTCTTCCAAACACATCAACTACTTATGGTGAAATATTCATATTGATGAGTGAGTTTACGTAGTTCTACGTCTTCATAGAAAAGCTTGAGGTTAGCTCTTCAAAATAAACTATTCAACCTTAATTTTTTTTTTAATTAAACAAATATGTTTGACAAACTTTAACTAACAGACCTTATTTACATTACTAGCCACTACAAAAGAAATGATAGTTTCTTTAGTAAGAAAATAGAACAATTTAATTTTCTTTGACCGGGCAGAACGAGATTAATTGTGGTTATGTTTGATCATTAAAATTATGAGTACAACTTGTAGCATGATTATTACTCATAGTTAAACAACCTAACGTTGCAAAATAGTATAGTCCTATTGATTAAAACCCATGATTTTAAAAATCACCAAGGTTTTTTAATTATTTGATTCATTCCTATAAATAGCATATTTAGATCCTACTATTAGCAAGTAACATGACAAGGCCGTGTTAAACAAAAACTAACATTAGAGTATCTAAATTAATATGTTTTCCACATATACACCAATCATTCATCAGGTATTAGTTTTCATATGTTGTGCAAATCTTTATTCAAAATCACAACTATCACATGTCTTAATCATAGGTTCGGTCATGAGGCCAAGTTTTACACAAGATGTCTTTTTTCTTTTCTGGTTTCTCTAAGCCTTCAAGATGGGATCTTATGTACACCTGCTAATAGTTCCGTCTCACCTTTCAATAGCATAAAACTCTGGGAACTTTAAAGTGAAACTGTTCATCAGCAGCCACCATCTGCAGGTTCAATCGAACTCAGCAATCCATTGCCTCTTAGCTGCATGCAATGATCTTCAGCATCAGATTGTGCACAGATGATCACCACTGACAACCCATTGTAGTGTGCTTCTTGCATGATATTAACTGCATTATCAAGGGTCATTCCAGGGATGACCTTCATCAGTACTTGAACAACATATTCCCTTTTGTTGTAGTTGTCGTTGTGCAATATTACACGATATGGTGGAGCTGTTTTCCGTGATTTCCTGCACATCTTAGAAAAACCAGAATCAAGTATATTCTTTCTTACATTTTATTCTGCAAAGAAAGAAATACTTATATGTCCATACAAGATATCACAGAAAATTCAGCAAAAGACCTGAATGAAACATCTGTTTTGTTAGGGAGCAGGTTAAGGCATAAACATCTATTTATATTTCAAAGTGACGTTATTTTGAAGTAAATGAGGAAAATATTAGTTTGATGCAAATCTATTACCATTGTTCTTACACAAGATCTTTCACCCGTTATAGGCTAGCTTTTAATGAAAATGACAACATAACTCAATTGAAAAACGAATCCCTTATTACTAACAAAAAGGATCCCTTTGAAAAAATGATCTCCACTTTCCCATTGTTTATTGGTAAATAACTTCAAATATTAAATGATTCGTATTTTCACTCATTGAAATGAAAATTCCCTTCTTATCACATTTCAGAAAAACAAAGTTCCAAAACAAAATTTGTCCAATTAGAAAATCTTAATTTGAAGATAGCTAGACAAAACTCCTGCTTACTTCAAATCAAATTCAGACTCACGACCAGGGGTGACTTTTTCAATAACTGGCTTTTCCAGCAGCCCTCCTCCTTTACCAGGTCCTGTTGCCAAAACAGCCACGGGCACGGAAAGATTGGAGTATGGTCCTTTACAAAATAAAGGTGTGTCCCCTGTAATGAAAATCTTCAATATGTACAGTTGAAGCACTCAACCATATACATAGGATAAAACACGGTTTCATGGATGCTAAAAAATCTCAATCACAAAGTAGATAGTGAAACAGATGAGATTTAGTATGGGTCAGAAAGAAAATAAAAAGCTCTTCAGACTTAATTATTTATTAGGCATAGAGTTCTAAAGGCATCACAAAATATGCTTGAATAAGAAAAAGTACATGATCTTCCATACACAGGGAGAGGGAGAGACACATTAAACATAAGCATTGAACTTAGCAAAAGGAATGAAAACAAAGACTCTGAAAAAAAGTGCAGGTATACACCCGTTAAGTCCTAAAACTATGCATGTGAGTACCCACCATGAACTTTTAACTATTCCAACTATTCTCTCAAATTTTCTAAAATGTACCAAAGAATAATTTTGTCTGCATCTAAGAATTTATAAGTTAACTGCATATGAGCTGAAAGTATTTGATAGACAATAATGGTAGTCAGGCTGGTGGACAATTGAAGTTCTGACTTCAACATCACACCAAAAGCTTAAAAGACTTGGGCAGATGCCAACGGGGTAACAAGCTTGTAGGCAGATTTAACAATTCCTATTAATCAATTTATCTCTAATAACATATAAGATTGGAATTTATAAAAAGATCAATGTTTTGGTAACTATTTTATACTTCACACCTAAAAATGATGTGAAGATCAACAGGAATGAATTAGGTAAGGAAAACATGATTATTGCATGATAAACAGAACTTTTTAAACTAACAAACAAAATGCTGTTAGTAATTGAAAGTAGTACATGGAGACTACTGCTAAAAGTTAGTGTCTTATTTTTCTCTGCAGACAATGATCAAACATAGAACTGAAACCAAACATACAAACACCAGTGTAGAATAAGCAGGGCTAGTTTCATAACATTAAATAATTTCCAAAGAATTCAATCCCTATAAAATCCACTATTTGATCAATGTCACTTTCTCTTTTGAACTCACATATCCAAGACTCAAATTTAAGTAATGATGTTTACAATCTTCTAATGATATGTTCTACTTCCAAGTTCCGATTGACAAAAACAGGTGACAAATCTCTAGTCCTACTGGATAACATTGTCACTAATCCTTCATAACTCATAACCTGGCTGAATAAAGAGAAGCAATGATATTTTCCATTCTAGCAGGTGCAACAGTTAAAACAATCACAAGGGTCACGTTCAGTGCATCAGAGGAGTCAAAATCAGTTTTGCACAGAAGTTTACTCTGTTCAACCAAAATTCTTAGAAATAGTCAGCACAACCGTAATTCTACCAAGGGAAGAACATGAGGTATGAAATCAATCACACTACGCTAACCCAATTCCCAAAGATTGTGATTTATCCCTTTATGAAAGAATTCCAGCTTCATAACTACTTCCCATTACTTAAACATTCACACTAGTAAACAGATTCAACAAACAAAAAATTGATCTTTTTTTGTAGGGTCAAGAAGAAATGAAAATCCCACAAAATAATAACCAAACCCCAATTTCCTTGAGCACCAGAAACTCGGGAACACTCAAAAGAATATTTTGGCAAGAAAGAAAATCATACACATCAGAAAGTTGAAGAAACCACAGGATCGAAGTGCCAAGGAAATAGAAATCAGAGAGAAGAAAGAGAGATGGACCTGGTTTGAAGACATGGTTGGGAGAGATAATTCTCCCACAAATCGCACTCTTCATTTTGCTCTTCTTCCTTGTCTGAGTTCTTTGATTTTCTTCTTTTCTTTTTCTTTGGGTTTTGCTGTTTTTCTCATTGCACTAAATAAATGAAGCGGAGCAAGAAAGAAAAAAAAAAAAAAAAAAAAAAAAAAAAAAAAGGGGAAAATTAGGATTGAAAATTGGTGGACCGAGAAAATGGCACGTGGCTATCAAACGCGATCTTTGGCACACTCGTTCCCGACAAGACAAAAATTACAAGATTTGCACTTTGTTATCGGAAAAAATTAGAATTTGGGAATCAAAAACTTTGTTTCAATTAGGTGGATTTCAACTTTATGATATCTAATGTTAATAAAAAACACCTCAATAAAATGCTAGTTGAAGGAAAAATAGGATTCCATGAGAGATTACTAGAATAATGTGGTTTGAAAATTATTTGTCGAAATACTTCTAGGTTGTGAAAGCGTTATGTATAATATAAAATTATAACCAGAGTTATGATGGATAAGACTCTAAATTATAGAGAGGAATGAATCATAACATTTCATATTTTGATTCTTTACGGTATAAATGTTTTATCAATGACCCTAATTAACTTAGAAAGTTTGATTTCAAAGTGATAAATAATAACAAAACCTTGGTAGTAGAAAAAAATTATCAATGTAAAATTTAGTGATATTTTGTAAAATAAAAAAAAAATTAAAATCTTGAAGATGGATGTAAACGTATCCATATTAAAGATTTAGACAATGGTAAGTAATATAAATTACAATAAATAGATGATGGTTTACGGTTACAACCACAAATTAATGACTAGAGATATATGACTTTTCATCTTGAAGAGTAAATAATTGAACACAAAATTTATAGAACAAGGATTAAATTATCTTTCAGAAACCAAATTACTTATGTCTATGTATTTTAAATTGAGTCAAAATACATAGAAGAAGTTTTATAAAATTGTAATTATGAAAGAATGTCTCAATTAGTTCACCATAAATTATGTTTAGATCTTAGTTTCTTAATAAGAAGATAAGAGCATAATTAAAATGAGATGAGTCTATTAGAATAAGCTAAATAAATAATAAAAAATGGTAAGAAATAAAAATAAGCTATTAGTTCAGGACTTAATAAGCACGAATAGATGCACTTGACTAAAACTTTTGCTCGTATAGCTAGATTAAAAGCAATAACAATTTCTTCTATTTTTGTTTCTCATAAAAGCATTAAATTATACCATTAAACTATATCATATGAATGTTATAATGGTTTCATTGAAGAAGTTTTTATAAAAACAATCGCTTAAGTTTGAAGATATATATGATGTGATGTAATCTTTAAAAAGATCATAGGATTTTAGTCAACTCAAAGGTGTTTGAAAACTTAAAATTTATGAAAAAAAACATATCAAATGGTAGAAGCAATGAGATAACCTATTGTTAGCTTTTTGCAATTATAAAACCAAAAGGAAAACAAGGACAAGTTGTAATGTTTCCCTTTTTTACATGTTTCACACACCTTGTTCTTTTCAAACTTCAGATTTGGAAGATCATCCACTAAATTTTTTACAGTTAGCTTGTTCAAATTATGCATATGAATATGTGTTATCCTTCTATGCCATAACCAATAATTACCATTTTTTTTGTTAACAAACATTCAAGGTTAGATGTAGCATGACTAATGTCTAACACATATACGTTGTTATCCCTTTTACCAATCAACAAAACCTTATTAGTTACAGATTCATAAATCAATGACAAATTTGGTTCAAAAATGATCTTGTGACCTTTTGTTGCACATCTGACTAATGCTCACAAAACTATACTTTAAACCCTCCACATATAGTACATTTTGAATGATTACAGAAGCATTACCTACTATATCACCATGACCATGTATCCTTCTTTTATTGTTATCACTATAGGTGACATATCCCTCAGATTCCATCACAAGATTGCCAAATTTTGAAGAAGGTGCTTCTTGGCTTTGAAGTGCACCTGCAAAACAAGTTTAAGTAGCAAGATATGACACCCTTATTATTTTGGGTTCACAAATGTTAATTCTTTCTTCAACAATTTTTGGCATCCACTTGACTAAGCTATTAGGAACATCAAACTTTTTGGTTTTATAGTTCTTAACATTATGACCTTTTCACGTACAATAGGAACAAGTGATGAATAGTGAAGCATTTGATTTTTTGTAAGAGAAGAAAAGTTTTAACAATTTCACTTTACCTTGAAAAGTAGGTCTATAACCAATTCTAACTTTATCAAAAACATACTTTCAAATTGCTTTTCCTAATATAAACTTGGATAAATTTTTTATAATAAGATAATGAATTTTGCTTTGTAAAACTTCACAATTTTTCAATTTTTAACTAGCTTTCTAGATTCAACATAACTATAAGAAGAGTTTCGATATATAATTTCTAAATTTTTAAAATCCATTTTAACATTATTGAATTCTTCTTCTAGTGTAGTGACTCTATTCTCCAACAAATTGTTCAAATCTTTTGTCTATTATTGGAAAGGATAACCCATTAGCTTCTTCATGAGTTTCTTTGAAAGCTTGTAAAAGTTTACTATAATTTTCTCTATTGAAAGACAAGTTAGAACTTACATTGGTGATTGATGATTCACAGCCAGCCATCAAGCATAAATTTGCTTCTTTATCTTCTTTTGATGAAATATTGGATGATGTTTCATTATTGTCCTGACATGCTATCTATGTCCTTCTTATTTTGCTATTCTTCTCACTTTTCCTATCAAAACCTTTTTCTTTGTTTTAAACATTTAAATATTCAATTCTGATATGTTTATCTTTACCACAACCAAAACAAGTAAAGTTTTAAGAATTAGATTCGTATTTTTTAAAATTATACCTTTTTTATGAAAGATTTTTGTCTTTTCTTTTCTATTTTATAAATCTCCTAAATTTTAAAACGAAAATTACAACACAACTAATAATAATAATATATTACACTCACATTTTCATAATGTTACAATAGTGATTTAGAAACATTAAACTTATTGACCATGAAATTTAGGAGATTTATATATATATATATATATATATATATATATATATATATATATATATTATAAAATAATAATAGTAATAATAAATAATGTGAATATTTAGATGAATTTGGATTTAGGTGTTCGCATGGTAGGAAGTCGGTTCTGATTTTAGGAAGTTAGATTTTGGAAGATGACCTTAGCAATTCGATTTTGTATGTTCAGATGGTAGGAGATCGGTTTGGATTTTTGGAAGTCAGATTTTGGGAGTTGACCTTAGCATTTTGGTTTTGGGTGTTCAAATGGTAGGAAGTCCGTTTGGATTTTAGGAACTAGGATTTTGGAAGATGACCTTAGTAATTCAGTTTTGGGTGTTCAGATGTTAGGAAGTCAATTTAGATTTTAGGAAGTCGGATTTTGGGAGATACTACATCGGGTGTGGCTCTCAACCGATGTAATATCTATCCCATTACATCGGTAGGGAGCCATAACCGATGTAGTATATACTCTATTACATCAGTTATGACTCGCAACCGATGTAATATCTCTATTTTAGAAAAAAAAATCTAAAATTTTCTAGAATTATTTGATAAAAGCTCTAATCCATACAATGAAACACCACAGAAATTTTCAATTTTTTTTGACAAGTGTAAATAGGTGAAATAGAAATAAAAATGTAGAAAATACTAAAAACAAAAATAGTAAACAATGGAATTTTGGAATTTCCAAAGGCCCAACTCCATTCAGGAGTTAGCCAGCTAATTCATTGCTCCATTTATAGCAACTTTCATTTTTTGAGTGTCTCAATCTGAGTTTTCTATCAAAAGTTATGACCATTTGACGTTTCTTCTTCCTAAATTTTTGAAACCCAAAATATATGATAAATCTATACAATGTAAGAATTCTACCATCAAATATACACTAAATCAAGTTGTTGATAAAAAATTTGGGTCAAAAATAAATTTCTAACTATTTTTAATAAATTTTACAAAATTGCTAACCTTTTGCAAAGAGAAGCGGCAAGGGGTGTCGAACCAAGCATTCACGGCAGAGAAAGGCTCATACATCAAGTGTATAACATCTTAAAAACTTGCAATGTTAAAAAGACTTAGCGGCGCCGCGAGAGAAACTCAAATAATGAAAGCAATGAAAATATTAGGTTAAAAAATCCGCGTGCGCTTACTCAAAAATTAAAATTTTTTCATGCACTGGAGCATATTACATCGACTGTACCGAAAACAGATGTAATAGACACTTTTTATATCGGTGTATCTAACACCTATTACATTGGTTGAGGCTCACAACCGATGTAATAGGTTCAACACCAAATCAAATTTTTATTTTTCATTTTTTTCAGTCTTTTCTACATGGGCTAGAAGTGTCAATCAATGTAGAATGGAATATATTACATCGGTTCATCAATAGCTGATGTAATATCTTTTCATATAATTTCAAAAATGTCACCATATTTTTGTTTATATCGATTATGTTTTAATCAATATTTTATCCTATCAGAGTATTTATTTTTTCTACTAATGATAAGATAATAGGATTGTGATATATTTGGAGAAATTATTGGCCAAATAATGCTTTTGTGTCAAGATGTACATTTTGTGAGAAGAACTCTAAAAAAGGTCATCCGATCACATTCACTTCAAAGACTTTCCAATATTTAAATGAGAAAAAATATTTGCAAACATTTAAATAGGAAAATATATTTGGAAACGCTTTAAGAAAAAATAAGACTAAATATTGAAATTTGATTTTGCTCCCAATCACAATCACAGACATATCTTAATTTGTAGTATAAACATAAAATAATATAACTGAATATTTGTTACAAAGTATATATTAATAATTAATTCTTTGGTATTTTTTAACCCAGATATTATGAGATTATCAATTAACTTTGGCTGATAATCCTAATCAATTGTTATTATATAAAATGTTCGGTTATGAATAAGGTAAATTGGGCTCATCTTATGGTTATTATTTTATATTATAATAACTTCTTCACAAAATATATAAACTATTTCCGAACAGACTCCATCTTTCTGCACCTCCAAATGTTGTTGAGGCACCTTTAAATTTTTAAAAGATGTCTAAAGTGTTCTTGAATTATTATTGTGCAAACCAAATTGTCCCATAGAACGTTAAAGCCTCGTTATAATCTTTTAACTCACATCCACTGCTTCGTATATTGTTGTCACCTCCAACACACCTCCACTAATTTCGTTTGATATTGCGGCTGCCGGTTTGCTTTCGTCGACCACCGCTGTCTACATATTTATCAACCATTTGAGGTAAGGATGATTTATTCAATGTTTTGTGGTTGATTTGGGTGGTTTCTGGAATTTGGGAGTGTTCTGTAGGTTTTTTATTTTCCTTGACAATGAGTTCCGGAATGAGTTGTTTCGAAACTGTCATCCAGTTCTGGAGAACAGTTCCGGAACAGCCCATTTCAGAACTCATTGGCAATGAAAAAAATAATTTCAGAATAGGCTACTCCGAAACTGTCGTCCAAATCTGAAGAACAGTTCCGGAACAACCCTTTCTGGAATTATTTTTTGTTGACAATGAGTTTCGGAATGGACTGTTTTGGAACTATTCTCCGGATTCAGATGACAGTTTCAGAACAGTCCATTTCTGAAGTCATTGTCAATGAAAATCAAACGATCTACGTTGCCACCATTGCACTACCGATACTTTGTCGCTGCTCAACTACTGCTTCATCGTCGTCGATGACACACGCCGCCGCTCAAAGCCCCTACTACTAGAGAACATAGCCGCAACTATCCACCTTCACTGCATTTCACGCACCTCCTTCTTCCAGTGTTATATTGCTTTAATGTATAGAAAGGTAAAAATGTCTTTACAAATAAGATAATTTTTTTTTTAAATTTAAAGGTGACTGAAGAAGACCTGGAGGTGCAAGAAGAAGTCTTTGGAACATATGAAGATGGTTAAATACATAATATAATTAAATTGTAATATTTAATTAGTAGAATAATTACGAAGTATTGATTTATACAAGTGGCAGTAGGTGTGTTTTAACCAATTACTTTAGGGTTTAAATACTTATAATGTCTCTTTAATAATGAAATAAAGTTATTTTAATATTTTATGAAAAACATACTATTACTCGACAGGCTTCCAACAAGGGTTAACTTATTTAAAAAAGGATTGCAGCTTACAAATGCAGGTTGTCCATTGTGTTTAGAAGGTATAAAAACTGGGCAACACCTATTGGGAACATGTAAGATAGTCCGAGAAGTTTAGGATATGTGTGAGAGGTAAGTTGGGTATGTCACAGCTAGACATAAATCTATTCCTATAATTTTTTAGAGTTTTTATTTGTTGGGACAATGTCAAGGAGTTAATAGAGCATGAAAAGGGATGTGAGTAACTATTATGTTAGAGATTTGGAATCATAGGAATAAGGTGGTTTTCAATAACGGGGTAGCGGATCCAGTAAAAATATTTAATTTAGCATAGTTAAAATGTTGGTTATGGTTTAACCATACGATCAAGAGAATAACCTTTTCTTATTCGGATTGGCAATTTTTTAGGGAAGTGTCTTGAATCTTAGGCTTAGTCATAACTCCTTGTTGTAGAGGTGTTTGGAGGGGGATTCGATGGCCAAGTGTTGGTGTGTGTATGTTTGGAATCATTAGTAGAGTCGTATTGGAGTTTGCTATTTGCAAGTCTTTATGGTGAAGAGTGTGAACTACAACAAGTAGCAGGTTGAAGAGATTGATTCAAGGTTGCATTCGTACTACAACAAAGGCAATTTAGAGCTGGTATGTTCGTGCTGAGAATGCAAATCTCTTAGCTCCGTTGGGGGTTTCTTAGTATGCTAGTACAGAGATGTTTGTAAATTTTTGTTATTTGTCTATGTGCACCCTAGTGTATCAGGCCTTCTATTCCTATACTACTTATATATGTTAATGCTCCGTGTCTTGTGTTATTATTGTTCTAAATTATAATCTCGTTACGAGGTCTTTTGTTCCAGATCTTCAAAGGGTTTGAATATTTCTAAAGAGTGCCTTTCTATTTATTTTATCGTTGGCTATTAAAAAAAATACTATTAACCAACTCGCAAAATTGAATCTGCAATAAATATATATTTCAAAATTTGTGAATAAATAAAATATTCGTTTTAAAATTAAATTATGAATTTTTTATTAATTCAGGAAATAGAAAAGTATTTATTCACTGTACAAAATATTCATCATCTTGGTTAAACACTTGCGATAGGAAAATCGTTCTTATACACGAGGAAACTACCTTTTTTTTATATGCATTTTCGAAGTCATGCAATTTGCAAATGAAAGACTTAATTCACTGCTGTTAATTTTTCTTCTAAAGGTTACAAAATAAAATATAATTTAATTGGCATGTGACTTTTATACATAAATACACTAGCTTTTTGATAAATTCACATGTATCATCTTTGGTACTGGTGAGGAAATTAAACTAAAAAAAAAAAAATATTGCACGCATCGAGTCTTAATTCACTTTATTCAGATATTGTAAATTCTATACTAAAATCTATCCGTTCTATCAATAAGTTAACATCTCAATAAGAGAATAAATAAACTGATAATTGAAGGAGCACAGACACCATAAATTGGATAATCACCAACTTCAAGTCTAATAAACTAGATTAAGTGCTTATGCTTACATATTTTTTCAATGCTATAAAATATTTTAGGTGTAAAACTTATATGTAGAGGAATCAGCAACAATATTCCTTAAGCCACCAATGGTAGATACCAACATAATGCACACTCCAATATATATTGAACCCTGAGAAACACAAAAAAATTGAGGGTCAATGCCAAAAGAAAACTACACTGAACTGTAATAATCTAATTTTGCACTGTCTTAGAAATGTTGAAATAAATTAATCATTACCCAATTGATGAACCAGTTGATGCTGAATCTCTTTGGCTTCTTGATAATCAGCCACATTACGCTAGGAAGCTGAAAAACAGACACACCAATATTAATTTTCCATGTTCTAAATTAACTCTAGTAAATTTGGTAGTTTGATATAAGCTCGAGGAAATTAGATGGTAAGAGAGCCTTACAAAGTATGAAGTAGGAGCAAAACCAAAGCCACCAAAGAAGCCAAGAAGATCACCAAAGAAAGGGAATGTGACCCCAACGAATAATGTAAAGGCTGTAACATTTAACATAAATATCAATTATGACTCCATAAATGATTTTATAAATCAAGTATCAAAACTCCTAAACTCGTGTGAGATATATTTATGTTGGAAGAATCTAGGAGAAGATTTCATAAGAATGAAAAATGAGCCAAATCACATAAGGGAATAACACTACCTTCAACCAAAAACCTTAAGGCAGTAGGTTTACGAGTCTTCTTTTCTTTTTTTATATATTGTTCACAGGGGTGGCTCAAGGCCCAAACAAGTAAAACAACCGCTTTAGGCCTCAAGGTCTCAAAGGCCTCAAAAAATTTAATATGCTTTAGGCCTCAAAACCACGAAGGCCCAAAAAAAATTTAATATGCTTTAGACCTCAAGGCCTCAAAAAAAATTTAATAATATTTAATTTTAAAATTATACTAACAAAATTTTAATTAAAAATTTAAATATTTTAACTGACTTTAAGTTTACATTAGTGCTATAATTATATTATTTAATGGCTTTAAATTTACATTGGTACTATAAATACTATTTAATGAATAATATTCTTGAAACTTTCTTATAATAAATTAATAATATTAAAAAAAATTGAACAGTTTAAGAAAAAAAAATCTTTGTATCAAAACTTTCTAATTTATCTCTAAGAAAATTTGAATAGTAAGGAATCTCTCATATCAAAACTTTCTAATTTATCTCTTTCCTATATTCTAACATCATCTCTCTTGATATGTCCTATCATTATCTCACTCTTCTTCCACTTCCTTCTTTCTTCACTTATCTCTTTTCTTCCTATGTCTCTTTTGTTCCTTCCATAATATTATTTTAACTTGTTTTCAATTTAAAATTTCTTTCATTTCATATTTCATCATTATATAATATGCATTTATGCGTATGTCTTTAATTAGAGACTTTGAGCAATAGATTGATTGAGGAAGAGTTTGTGTTCACTTTGGCTCTTTTGAGGACATCAATATTAGGTAAAAATAATATGAGATTGATCAATTGATCCTAATTTTTTTATTTTTATTTTTCATTATTGTTTAATTAATCTTAAAATAATTTGTGTAGATTTAAGAAAGAGAATTTAGAAGTTACAAATTATATTGAAAGACATACCAAAGGAGAGGATCCAAAGATAAATATAATAACATAATAGGAGACCTGAGACTCTACGATCAAGATCATTGTCTTGACAAACATGATTTATCTTTTTAACTTAGACTTATTTTATATACTTATAATTTATGTTCAGTGTGATATATATTATTTGCAGTTAACTCGGGTAGTAAAAATTTACAATCAAAAGATATGTGTATTAATATGGTCATTCAACAATTAAAAGATCTTCTTTCACTTTTTGAAACATATAGAGAAAATGGATTTGAAAATGCATTTATTTGAAATTGCTTTTGAAATGGATGTAGAGCCTAAGTAGTAAAAAAAATATTGAGAATGAAGTTATTAAATCACCTCAAGAGTATTTAGAATTGATTATTTTTATTTTTTTTATATATTGTATATAGATAAAGCAATTGCCAAACTCCAAAATAGATTTGAACAATTTAAAACATATGAAGATATTTTTCGTTTTTTGGTTTTTTATTTAGTATTAAAAAGTTAAAGTTATTGGGTTGTGTACTTTTGAAAGAAAAATGCTTAAACCTTGAAAAAGTATTTGAAACATGATAATTTATTGGATCTTGATGGCTTAGATTTATTTTCAGAATTAAATATCTTAAAGGAGATTATAGGATTGGAAAATGATAAACCAATTGACATTCTTAATTATATAAAAAGAATAACTTTTTTTTCAAATACATATATAACATATAGAATAATGTAACAATTTCAGTATCAATTGCTTCAACTGAAAGGAGTTTTTCAGAACTTAAACTAATAAAATCTTATTTAAGATTAATAATGTCAACAAAGATTAAATGGATTAGCTTTATTGTCTATTGAAAAAATATTTTTTAAATAAAATTAATTATGATAATTTAATAGATAATTTTATATCACAAAAAGCTCAAAAAATAAATTTTAAATAAAAATATCATAATTATAATTATTTTATTAATTTAAAAAAGGCCTCATTTTTTTATTCGCTTTAGGCCTCCTAAAGCCTTGAGCCACCATTGATTGTTCAATTTACTCATTTTTACTTAATGTGGAACTTAGACTCACATTTGAATACCTAGCAATTTAAGAATAGTCCCATAGCGGATGGCCTGCTATTACTACATAAATGATTTTGAAAATCGCCTACTCTAAAGAAGCGCACTTTTAAGTTTGATTCAACCTTATAAAACGAGTCTATAAAGTGAGATTCACGCTCATTTATATATTATTAAAAGACTTTATCCATAGTCGATACGAAATCACCGATACCTAGGATAGGTATTATCTTATATGAGATTATTTAACTATATCAAATTTGAGTCCTGAGTACCGAGTTACGTTTAATACTAACTAAGATGAAGAGTTTTCTCATCCATAATTGTGCTACCCAGCTCGAGCAAAATTGGTTTAGGTGGAAGATAACTATGTTCTTAAACCAAAAAGTAGATGGTTTAGAAAATCTCACCAACAAAAGCAGATCTAGCAACAAGTCTAAGAGATAATCCTGGAGGGAAGTTGAATCTTTTGACCATCAACCTCTCGATCAAGTCAAAAACAGGCATAGCATAAACCTGGAATCCAATGTTTGGACATTAATAAGGTAATAAATATACTAGATTAGTTTAAGCTTATGCTTGTGTTGTGTTTGTTTTGTACCTGGTAGCTACCAACAACATGAATGAACACCATCAAGTTAGCTGAGGCTATGAGCCACGCAGGTTTGTCAAATTCCATAAGCACATTGTCCTCAACATCTCTTCCAAAGGTCCAATATCCTACTAGTGCAAGTGGGAAATAGCATATAGCATTCACAACATATGCACCGATAGCACCTCTCCACATTGGTATCTTTGAAGGCTTCTCAGGGGTTGATGGAATTGTGGCCTGAATTTCAAGGGTCACTGCATGGCCAGCAAATGCAAATGAAATTTGACCAAGTGCATTGAATACTCGGAACATTAAGTCTGTAGAACTGGTTTGCTTGTATGCATAGCTAACATTGTCAACACGGCCTCGTGCCACACATGCCACCCAAGCTATTGTTGAATAGCTGCAATCAAAGCACCAAATGAGTAAGCCACTGCTTTTAAAAACAAATATGCTACAATTCTCCTGCAATAACCACCCTCTCACAGTAGAATTCTGATTAAGAAACATACCCTATTGGTTAAAATAACTAGTTAAGTCTTAATTGTTAAAATAACCAATCTTAAAAGTGTCTCTTACATTGTTGGAGAACCCAACACAACCTAATTAGAAGCCACTGGATTCACAAAAATAATGAGTGTCAAAATAGTATATATACTATATTTTATTTAAACTAATCCAACCATGTGTTCTAGCAAACATCTTTTCTGTAAGTTCGATGCTGTCAACCGACCCTGCAAAGTTTTAAAAGTCATGTGACTCCGCCTGTTCACAAGCATAACCAAAAGGGTAAATTTTCTGATATCTTTCTCCAAAAGATTTAGGCTTCTTATCAAATTCTGAGCTTCAGGGTCAGGTCTTTATGCTTTCCAGTTTTCACAGGGATAACTAATCCTGGGAAGAATCCAAACAATATTTTTCCCTGAAATCTTCCTTACATGGTTGGTGCAAAATGCCAAGCCAGCTCAGCAAGCCCTCCAAAATGGTAAACATTGAATAATAGTAATCTTGATAGAAAGCTAGTGCCAGAAAAGTAAAGACACGGGTGGCTTTTCCAATGGTCCCAAATTTATTAAGGCCAAAAGTGATCCTTGCATCAAACATCCATTTCATATTACTCATATAAATGTTCAATAATGCAAAAGAATGGTTTTGATTTAAAGCCACTGATGGAAACTCCCCCAGTCATGTGAAAATCAAGAAGTACCTTAGTGACATCACAGCAGCTGCCAAAGAAACTCCTGCAACAGAATTGAAATTGGGAAGCTGAGACAAGAAGAAATGGATGCCACCAAAAATGACAATCCAGTAAGACTGCTTGAGTTGAGTGCAGTTGGTGCATGCAATCTCCATGAACTTCTTCAGGCACTTCCCTCCGGTGACCATATAAACAATATCACACCCAACTTGAACAATCAGTTGCTGGGGCAACACGATCCACGGTCCTAACTTTGGCCCAAAAGCATGTCTACCAAGATCAATGTAACGATCAAACCGGGTTCCCGGAACACACTCATGGAGTTGGATCATTTGCCACATTGAGTTTAAGGTCAGGCACCAAGTTAGCAACAAAATCAAGGTCCCTGGCACCCTTCAAAGTTAAGAAAAAAAAAACGAAACTCAGTTACATAATATATATTGCTCAAGTTGCCACCTTTGTGGCAAGTCCAAAACTTCAAGCCATGAGTTGCATTTACCATCCTAGATATGCCATGGCATAGGGCAGGCTGAGAACACCAGCACCAATCATGGCTGTCACAGTGTGAAAAGTTGAGTACCACCATTTGGCATTGCGAGAGGGTCCATTCTCCACCCATTTCTGATCTGATTTATCTTCCTACAAGTGTAGAACATGCAACAAGAATAAGAAAAAAAACTGACATAACAAAAGATTGACTAAACTAGTATAGTACCATTTCCTTGGAAGGGGGAGAAGAAGCTGAGACCATTTTGCCTGAGTTGCAAAATTAGAGCAGAGAAAGATGACCCTCTTTGACTTTAGCTCTTGTGGTGAAATGAAATGTGTCTCAGGTTTATGTGAAGTGGTTGATGCTATATAAGTTGCTTCAAAGTTTATGCATTTATGATGAACAGACAAGACCACCCCCTACCTTGTGTGGTACATGCTTTTACATTAGTCAATAACAGTCAAAATGTAGGAACAGTTTTGTGGTACATGCTTTTACATTAGTCAATAACATTTGTGGAACAGTTTTGGTAATCCACTATCATCAATTCAACCCCATTTTTTTTGTGTGTACCTAGTTCAAATCCTGACCACCTACATCATTGTAACTTGCAACAAAATGCTTAGTGTAAAACTTTTTCACACGTTATAAATAGCATATGCCAACATATATTTTCTTAAATAACTTTATTTTATATGTTGCGGGTAACAAAAATAATATCTTTTCAACTTGGCATTTTTGGTTTTTTCAAAAGTTAAACCTTTTACAGTTTTGAAACAGAGGGGTATTTTTTTTTTTTTTTATGGATTACTTTTGCTAAAGGGTAACACATGGAATCAGGAATATCATGTAATCACTCTTTGGTGCGGTTAGGAGTCAGCCAGAAACTTGTTAATTTTTTAGTGGGGTAAGTAAATTGGTAGAGGATTACATATTGGTGTAACGTAATGATCCCTCCTAATTGATGATATACATAATCAAATTGGAATATGAATTTTCCCCTGATGCTAAGGACCTCTAAAATGTTGTTTAATTTTGGAATTGACCAGTGATGGGAACATTTTTCCTGTGAGTGAAAGGGATCTAACATTTTCATCATACCCATCTTGACTATGGCCTTCTGAAAAAATGCTTTTTAATTTCTGGTTAATGATTAAAGTTTAAGGCAAAGTTGGTGGAGATTCATGGTTTGAGGTCCTTTCTGCTATTACAAAAAAAAATAAAAATTATAAAGATAATTTCTCTAATTTTATTTTAATTTGATCTTATTTAAGTAAAATAAATTGATTTATTTTTTGTCAAATTTATTGACTTTTATTTATTTTTGCCACTTATTAGACTTTCTAAAAAGTTATTAATTTAAATAAAAAAGTGATAGAAATAATAATAAAAATATTTTATGTTTTGTTTATTTAGGAAATTGTAATTTTATACTGAGGATTATAATTAACCTTAAATTTCATGTTCAGGATTTCTTTTATTTTACTCATTTTACAATATGCAAAATATTTATTAAATGCCAAATTAACAAGCTGAAAATATTTTAAGGAGAACTTCAATAAATAATAAAAAAAAAAACTGTATCAAATAAAGAATTTTTAATTGCTTAATTTAATTGAACTAACTTCTGAATTTGACCTTTGCCCCCGAATTGAAAGCCACCACTGTATTAAAGCTGTTTTTTTTTTAATTACTTTAAAATATGTTATTTTTACAGTTGTCGCCTTAAAAGAATATTCATTTTATTTGTATTTTGATAATTTTTTTAAATACGTACACATACATTGATATTTTTTTTTTATCAATAACACTTTTAATATTTTTTTTCATGAGATTTTTCAATAAAAAATTGGAAAAAAATATATGACTTTCTTTCTAAATTAAAACTATATGTAAAAATTCTTTGATTTAGTTTTTCTAAATTCTCAATTTATGTTAGCTCATGAAAATATATTTTATTTTTTATCCTTAAATTAATTACAATGAAATCTTCGGGAACACCTGTTAATTATTCGCGGAATATTATTCACAAGACTGGAAATAATATATGCTGAGTAATCGAGTGTTCTTAGTTGGTGATGCAGATGTTTGGTTGGAGGATCCATTGATTCACACCACTGTCACGCAGCTAAGTTCCTTTTTATGATTTATTTTTTCTTTTTAATGAGTAGTTTCCAAAATCTATTACAAGTTATATTTTTTTCAACTAGCACACATCTTAATAAAAAGCTTTAATAGTTTTTATTTAATATTCTAAAATAAAATCTTAGTTAAAATTTGTAATTTATAGATAATTTAAGATTGTGGAGTGATAAAGATCTTCTTCATTAATCAATTTGTCGTTATGAATACATATATTTGTTATCACATGTGATATTATACTATCTATTCGATATAAGATTATAACTTTCTTTATTTTCATCTACTTGATATCTCAAACTCAGTTATGAAACATTATTCACCTAATTTTTTTTAATTAATTTAGGCTGATTTATAGAAGTTAATTATGATATTTCTTTTATATAAATTAAGTTTTATATTAAGAGTTTGTTTAATTAATAGTTGTAAGTTTAAATATATGATGAAAAATTCTTAGTTGAACGAAAGAATTCACAAAGAAATAAACCTTCACTTGTAATATTTGTTTTATAGTAAAAAAAATTTTATAGACGTAAATTAAAATTCATTGACACTTGATAATTGAATTATCTTAATTTTTTTAGTGTGTTTTCTTCTTTGTTTTTTCTTATTAGCCATTTAGTTATTTTTTTATAATTTTTTATGTATATTATTTTTTTTTACGTTTTGAGTGTGACTTTGAATTTTTTTTAGTTATTTTTATATATTTTTTTAATATTTTATATTATTTCAAGTACTTCCAATTAATTCTACTTTCTTAAAATGAATTAATATAAGTTTTTTTAAAATTAATTATAATGACATGTAATATAAGTAACAAATTATTACTTAAAGTTAATTTATTCATAAAAGTGGCACAAAGAATGTCATATATATTGCCGTAACATCACATAAATATAACAAAAAGTATTAAACTAACTTGTTTTAAAAGAATAAATTAAAAATATTCAAGATAATATAATTTAATTGAAAAAAAATTATCATAAAGTATAATTAAAAAAAAATATTAAACCTACTAAAAATTTCCCATATAACACAATTTATTTTATTTACAAAAACAACACGAATTATTGTGCAAATGTTAGATTTCAATTCTCTAATAATACTAACTTTCTCTTTATTAATAACACACAATTTATTTTATTTACAAGAATAACACAATTTTTTTATAAATAGGTCAGATCTCGAATCCCAACTAACCAAATCTATCTTCCTCTTTATTAATAACAATAAAACGCATTTTGTTAAAAAAAAAATAGAATTTTGTTTCCAAGAAATTAAATTCCGACCTTTAGAAAGTGCACCGCGTTATGTTTTTCGCAGGAAAAAAACATAGAGGCCAAATTTGTACCCCATTGATCCCCAAAATTTTCAAATTGCATGAACATATGATCTTTTATTATATACTTTTAATAAAAAAAATCTGTATTACAGTGTAAAACTTAAACGTTGATTAAATTATCTTTCTATCCTATCTTTTTGAAGATTTTTTTTTTTAAAATGCTTAAAATATTGGTTTAGAATTCACACTTGTAATATAACTTTATGTTAAATTACACAAAATTAAAATACAATTTTTTCAAAAAAGTCTTTTTATTTACATAAAAATATAATGATACAAATATCTTATTCATACACTAATAACATTATAACTAATAAACGTGAAACAACAATATCATTATAATTAATATGTAAAACATGTCTAGAATAATAAAAAAGACAAGTAAAGGATATTTTTTATTGGAAAGTCACCTAGACGGTTCAGATGTTTATATTTCTAGTTTAGATCTCTATATCTCTTTTCCTTTTTTTTTATTATCAACATTTACCTTTCTTATGGTAACATATCCAACTTGACATATTATCATTTTTTATCTAATTTCCAATTTATTTTTCAGTTTTATTATTCAGCTACAATTATTTTATAAAGTGCCACTAAAACCAACCTTGCTTAAGCATCAGATTAAAGAAATTTTCACTTCTACCTTTGAAGGTAACCTTGACACTTCCGCACTAAACATGTGTATAACTCTCTAAAATATTGTTTTTATAACCCTCGTAATTGATCTCTATATGAAGTTATATTATAAAAAGCTATCCTAATTCTTAAAATGAACATTTTCAACATAAAGAAAAAAAATTATATAAGAGACTTTCCAAATCTAATATCCCTACATTTTTAAACAACATAGAATTAAACAATTTTCATCAAATATCATCCCTACAAAAAAAATTTGGACTGGTGACCATGTCACATCTACATCTAGATCCTCTAGCCTAGGGTACTATTGAAATATTAAAGCTAGTTTTCCTTACTTGAAATGCTCGTCTTTAATGTAATTTTCAAAACCAAGTAATAATGTTATTTCAAAATCTAAGATTTAGAGTAAGTTATTCAAACATATCTAAATTTTAGTATATGGTAAAACAAGTTGAAATGAACATTTTTCTCAACATTCCCCATCAAGATTGATGAACAAATCAGAAAAAAGAAAAAAAAATTTAGAGTAAATATGAACATATTTTGTTTGAAAATTTGATCGAATAAAAATGATATTTGACTCCACAACTACTGCAAGATGTGATCAAATTCTGAAATAAATGAGATATAGAAGGAGAAAAGTTAAAGAGAAATGAGAGACTTTGGGAGAGGGAAAGAGAGAGTGGCTTAGAGAGTGTGAGAGAGAAAGGAGGGGGTGTTGCATAATCTAGGTTCATTTATTATTTATATTTATTAACAAATACATTTTTTTAATAAAGTAATTAATAAAATTTGTTATTAAAATTGACATAATTACCTAAACAATATTGTTGAGGTTTTCTATTATGATGTTGGTACTTGAGTCACTACTTAGATACATTATAAACCCCAATCTATATATGTTAAGATTAAAGAGATCCAAAATTTAGACTTATAAAAAAAAAATAACAATCAATAAAGGTATTTTCCTTTTGACATGATATTGGAAAAATGATAGACTATTTTAGTAAACTCATGATTTAGTATGTTTGAGAAGTTTCACATTATGTGTCTCCAAGTGTTATAGTGAGTTTTAAATATATCCGTTAAATGACTTCACTTAATGTTGTTGGTTAGGTAGATTTATTGGCACTCTTATTATACCTACAGATTATGATAGGAAATATAGAAAAATGGGTTTTTAATATGGAAACAGTTATACAAACTTTTTTTACTAAAATTATATTTTATAATAAAAATTATCAGTTAAAAATTGTTATTCCACAATTGTGGGTTTTAGAACATATACGTAGACATTTATATAAGAAAATAGACGTACCATAAACTGAATAATCATTTTGGAAAAAAGAAATAGTAAAGTGTTATGCATATATAAAATGACGCTTCTTTTCAAAATTTTGTTTCTAATAGATCGAAACCACATACTGTATTTGTAACTAGTTAATGAAATGAAAAATTTTACATTAATAATATATAAAAATGAACTATTTAAAAAATTCAATTCTATTCGATTATTTGTGTTATGTTCTTGGAATCTTTTCAAAATTGTTTCTAATGCATAGAGTTGATAATTAATGATTTTAGATTGTTTGGGCTGGCTTATAAAGGCTTTAAGTAATCTCTACTTTTCTGGTTTGAGCAATTAGTGAAAGACAATCTTCATATGTTCTTTACTTTATTATTATTATTATTATTATTATTATTATTATTATTATTATTATTATTATTATTATTATTTGTTAATTATTGTTTTTACTTTAAAGGCAATAAAATTATTATACAACAGGCATAAATGTGGGAGCATAGATCCCTGGTTTATGACATCTTGTTCTGAAGAATTTTCATCCATGGACTCTGAAAAGCAAAACAAATTAAAGAAAGGTTGTGTAGATTTGAAGCCTTGTTAATTCGTGGCTGGTTCTCAAAGAAGAATAAAGGGTCCTTCCTTCTTTGTTCATTTGAGTTGGATTGTTCTCAAAGTATATGGTTCTTATGCTTTCTTAATTTCATATAAACAATCATTCTACTTTCATTCATGCACTCATTGTTAAACCATGTATCAGCCTCTAATTCATCATAGGTGGTTTGGTCAATTCATTTGCCCAATTAAGATATATGAATGCATTTTTTGTCTATTAATCCAAGCTCATTTTTATCCATTCAAATTGACTTGAATATGTTTTTGGCTCATATATATATATATATACCGATTTTGTTTTGGGTCCTTAATAAAATAAATAAACTTTTAGTCCTTAAGTATATTTAAATAACACTTTTAAAAAATAAAGTAATTTAGATACCATTTTAGGAATAAATATTTATTAGAAACACAGATAAGTTCAAAAAAAAAAAATCGAATCTATAGTTTTTATTTTTCATTTGTCATCATTACCTGGCCGAAAAGAAAGAGCAACGTGTTTCACTTGTGAAGGGGCAGGAATCCGTACTTTAGTCTCCACTATCATTATTCTCTTATAATTGTAGTTTAATATTTTTTTACAAATATTAAGTGAGTGAATATTTTTAATTTTAGGAAAAATTAATTAAGTTTAATAATATTACTAATTTTACTCACAAGCACGTAAATTAACTGGCAAGATACGATTTTAATATAATTATATTATATTTATCATCTCTTCTAATATATAAAATTGTAAAAAAAAATTATCAATTTAATTCCTAGTGTCTCGTTGTCATATCGATATGTGAAACGAAGAAAAATTCAAATAATTGTTTTAATATCATATATATTTCTAAAATTAATCCTTTTCATTTTGGTCTAGTTCAAAAATTTAAATGACAATAACAAATATTCAAGAACCAAGAGAAAGAAAAAAAAAGAGAGAGAGATAATTTTAGAAACTTAAATGAAACTCGAAAAATAGCAGGAACCTGTTTTGGTATTCTTTAGTTTTAAGAAAAAAAATATAACATCATAAATTTTAAGGATTATGTTACGTATTAATATATATATATATATATATATATATATATATATATATATATATATATATATAATCTATTTTTAATAATCTAAAATAGTTCACATTTTTTTAAATAAACAAAATTATATATTCAATTTATATATTTAAATAAATTGATTAAATAAATATTATGTTTTTTATATATTACAAACATATATTACTATTATATATAGTGAAAAATATATAAGATATCTCTTAATTTATATCTTTAATTATTATTAAAACTTATACATTGTGCCAAATTTAATCACACAATCCCATATTCTAATTATTGTTTCCATAAAAGTATTTTAGCGAAATCATATTAAAAATAAAATTACATATATAATTAAACAAAGTACAATCTATTATTTAACTTATGTCATTAGTACTTAACTAGATAAATTAAATGATAGAATATATTTCATGAATTGAAATGTGATTTTTGCCTTTTTTTATGTGGAATTAGTTAATTAACTTATTTGCCAGAAAAGAATGAGCAAATTGTTCATTTATGAGGGGACTTGTAACTTAATAACCGCTATATCATTATTCCTTCATTTATTTTAAATTTATTGTAATTATAAGAAAACGTAATTATATTTAATTATACTTAGTTATTAAATATTTTTAGTTTTAACAAATAGTAATTGTATTTGGTTCTATTACTATTTTACTCGGCAAGCACGTAAATTAGTTGAGAAGATACGAGTTCAAGGTAATTAATGTTCTTCAATTTGACTCTTTAAATACAATTTTTCTTAATGCTTCTATTGCTCTCAATTGTTTATTGAATTGAATATGACAGGGAGTTCAAACAAGTAATAAAGATAAAATTTTAACATAATATTATGTGTTTTGTACTTAAGAAAAAATAAGATTAATTAAAATTCTCGAACGAATTATTTATTTTTAATGGAGTGTATATATTTATTTAACAAAGTATTCAAAATGATTTAACAATAATATGTTTATTTAATCCAGATTATCTTACCAGATAAAAAAATATAACAGAAATAGTTTTTTGGATTTCTTGAAAGTAGACGCTACTATCTATTGGTCTCTACAAATATTGAAATTATTGATGTTAGAGTTTTATTATGAACTTTACTTTGTTCATTATTCTTTATGAGCCCTTTTCAGAGTAGGGATTAGGCTTTTGGCAGATTTCCTGATCTTGCCAATATCTATTGGGTTGTTAAGTAATCCCAAGATGATTACAAAGAACTTGAGTGATTCTAAACCAACTAAAAGAGTCATTTTTCCTTTATTTAAGTAATATGAAAATTTGGTCAAACCAACTTTCCCAACTTTCTTTTCCAAGAATAAACATTAGACTTTTCAATTCTTCATTAAGAGAGATATGAATCATTCACTTTATCTTCTCTATTTCTGCCACTTGAGAACATTTGCCTTTTCCAGATATTGTTCATGTTCAAATGCAATCAAATATGATAAATTTATTTCATAAAAAAGTAATTCGTAGTTTTAAAATTAAATCTCAAATATACTGTCATATGTGATGTTAAGTTAAAAATAAAGTGATATCATGCATCAATAAAGATTATATAAAGAATCAACGTAAAAGATGTTAAGTTAAAAATAAAGTGATATCATGCATCAATAAAGATTATATAAAGAATCAACGTAAAAGATTTAACTTTTATTAAAAAAAAAAAAAAGTCACACTCCCTTATAAATACTATCCAAATTCACTGCTCTAGGTTAGAATAATATTATTATAAAAACAAATCAAATAATATAGAATCAAAAAGAATATTAGTAAAAATATAAAAAAATCTCATATCAATAAAATATTAAATATATTTATTTAAAATAATTTTTATATTTAATTTTTTAGAATTTTATATTAAGTGAGCTATTATAAATAAAAAAATATACATTCAATAAAAAATCTTTTTCTATCTTATCATATTCTTTATTATTTTTTGTTCATAATTATCATATATTTGTCTAACCTTTTTTAATCTTCGATACCATTATAAGGCTTTAATTTAAATCTCAATCTAATTAAAAAAAATAAATATAATTAATGTATTTAAGATGAACCAATTGTGTTATAATTATTAAACGACGCATTCTAAAAAATTCAGTATATAAAGAATTCAATATTTTTTAGAAAAATGTCTTATATTATATTAAACTTCTTTTTATAACCCTTATACAGTTTCAAAATGAGTTATTTAAATAAAATTAAGCAAACTAATTTCATATTAGGACCGATTTCAAATTTATGTAAAGTATAAAAAGAAATAGAATTTTTAACTATATAATTAGATTTTAAATCCGTTATTCTTCTTGGAATAGTATGCACTAATTGACATATTTGTGTACATCTCCTTAATCAATGCTGTTGAATTCAAATTACTAAAATAACAACTACCTTCATAGTCTTTTTACCCACCTTAATTTTCATATGATATTTAGATATTAATTCGAATTTAATTATAAAAGTATGGCTAAAATATTCATCTAATAATAATAATAATAATAATAATAATAATAATAATAATAATATATCATAATACCAATTGTGTTCCAATCCACCACGCAATTTTCATATTTTCTAAGCAATAACTTGAGAAACATGATGGATGTAATCATGAAAATGGTGAAATTAAACTTAAACATAATTATATAACAGATAATATATCACCTCAGAGAGAGAAGACAATATATAGTGATAATATATGCTAGTCTTCCTTTTACTCGCAATGCTTTTGAAATAGATAAATTACCTCACTTATCCCACACATCATTTCCCTTGACTAAACGCATTAGGCACAAAGAGTACAACATTTTGCAAAAACGATTTGGGTATCGTGTCCCTTTATATTTGACATTAGATTTTAAATGCGAATAGTATACTTTTTCAAAAAGATTAATCTTTTAAAAATACTGAAATTTATTTAGGGATGATTTTTCTTAATATATACATATTTAGGTCTACAAATTCAAATCCAACATATGTTTTAAAGACAATGTTATCTATTAATTATATCACACCTTTTCTATACATGTATATATGACCTGCACTTTTTCTTTTCGTGACTTTTCTGAGACGGAGAAAACTTTTTGCAAAGTAAATTTTAGTATTATATTATATTAATTTGTACAATGAAATCATTTTATTATTTTAACTTTTATATTTATTTTATTATTTATTAAACAGAATCTCGTATAATTCTCAGTAAGGAGAATTGTACACTTAGCATCACCTCATGCAAACTTAACCAATTACATGTAATAAATGCTATCTATTTACAGAAAATTAATTTAATTTAAATTTAAATACTTAAGATTGATATTAAAACTTATAACATATCGCAATAACTATATATATATATATATATATATATATATTATATAAAATATATAAAATAAACACTAAACACGTAATAAAATCTGATAAAATCTCTAACTAAAACATGTATAAAAGCTTAAATTCAACTGAAAGCATGGAAGAAGATATAAGACATATTTTAAATAAAAACTACAAGTTTTCAATACTAAATAAATACATTTTTTAATGATGAGAGAACATTTAAAGTTTACTAGTTACCAATAACACATTTTATGAATAATTCCGACATAATATACACACCATCAAAATTTATATGCTTATAATGTTATTGTCAAATAATATAGAAAAAATAGTATTTTATATAACACTTTCAACATAAAATCATATTTGTTCATGAAGAGATATTGATATAAGACCAGCTACAACAAACAAATTGCAATGGTTTGATTTAGAATATTTATACATAAAATTTTTATGCATGTAAAAAATTCTAATGAAGTTAACATTTATGTCTTACATAAATGGTGCATGCAAAATACTCTCTCACAAACTTTTAAGTGTTTCTAACTATTAGTGTGTTTAATAAACAAATAGAGTATGTATTATTTATAAATCTTTTAGCACTATAAAGTTAGACTTTAAAGCAATTACTGATTTTTTTTATATTCTTAGCTTTTCCTTGTATTATCTTAACAACTTTTGTTATACAATGAACAGTAATGGGTACAATAATATCGTCATATTTTGAGTTTAAAAACAATGATAACTAGTTGTAGATTATGGATTGAATAATTTTTCTCTTGCGGTCTTTGTTGCCTAGAAGCATATGCTACCACTCTTCATCTTGCATAAGAACACATCATAATCCCATTTTGGAAGCATCACAAAATATTACAAAGTGTCCATTAAGATCGGATAATGCTAATATAAGGGAAGTGGTTAATTTCTTCTTCAGTTCTTGAAAACTATTCTCGCATTTTTCTATCCATTCAAAAGTTTGACCTTTCTTAGCAAGTTGAGTTAAATGCGTAATTATTCTAGAAAATCCTTTAATGAATCTTTTATAATATCCTGCCAACCTTAGAAAACTACAAATTTTGGTCACTGTCTTTAGTGGTTCCTAAACTGCGTGTCCTTTGGTTGGGTCCATTGACACTCATTCTACGAAAATCACGTGTCCCAAAAATTTTAACTTCTCTAACCAAAATTTGCACTTGAATAGGTTACCATACAGTTCTCTATCTCTCAAAATTTGAATAACGGTTTAAAGATGATCCTCAAAGCATTTAGAATAAATGATAATGTCATCTATAAAAACAATTACAAAATGATCTAAAAGTAAACAAAAAATTCAATTCATATAATCCATGAATATTGTTGGAGCATTAGTTATACCGAAAGGCATCACATTATATTCATAATGGTCATACCTAGTTCTGAATGTTTTTTTTTTTTTTTTCTTTTTCTTTT
>Ga0209489_103777_pt1 | contig 28919 bp, 25 predicted proteins | sample SiratrowhiteBW_FD_187527 | JGI IMG/M metagenome (GOLD analysis project Ga0209489, IMG submission 187527) | Root nodule microbial communities of legume samples collected from California, USA - Siratro white BW (SPAdes) (version 2) | ecosystem: Host-associated > Plants > Roots > Nodule | place...
AAAAAAAAAAAATATTTATTTTTTGTTTTTTTTTTTTTTTTTTTCTGTTTAGTTTCAAGGTGAGAGGAAATAATAATAAAAAAAGGTATCAGTTTTTTTAATACTTCATTCTTTAAATGGGTAAGAAACATGGATTGATATATAGAGAAAAAAAAATCAATTCACCTTTAATTTTGTTAAAGACATTTTAAGTTAAAAGCTTATACATAATAAAAAGATATTTTTTTATCCACTTTCCACTTTTTTATTTTCCCTTTATGTTTAAAGCAAATGTAGGACAAGATTACAAGAACTTGAAAACTTGTTTCACAATTAATGTGTAAGGTATTACAATTGATTGATGTTTACCCATTACTATGGACAGATTAACTGAAAATTAACAGAACATATTTAGTGTCTAAGCATGGTTGTTAGTGGTGCTAATCCTATAGTTGGTAAAAAGCATCTAATCATTGAGACTAAAGAAACAAACATGAAATTTGCTAGAAACACAAGGTACTGCACACACAAAAAAAAAAAAAAAAAAAAAAAAAAAAAAAAAAAAAAAAAAAAAAAAAACGAACTTAAGCGTGACAAATTCTTACCAGAACCCACTGTTACAATAGCTTTGATCAATAGATAGAATTGGACAAAGACATTTCTCCGTCCGTCCAATATACGTTAGAGTGAGAAGCTTCGTTGCCCTCTAACTGTTTGAGAAAAAGCCTCAAGAGTCAATTCAACCCAAACGAAGTTGATGGATATGGATTAAACTACCAAGAAACCCTCATGCATATCACCACAAATTTCTGCGGATAATAATAAAGTTGAAGCACCTGCAGAAAGAACAAGCCATTTTAAGTTTCAACACTTTTAATTGGTCCTCAAGCATGTGATATGCTTCTGAAAATTATGCGGAACATTGACTCATTCGCCAAGTTATTCGACAAACAGAAGGATGTGTATGTGGATGAAAGTAAGATAAATTAAAGTCTTACTGTTTTTTGTATTTTAGTGTCACAATTTGGAACGAAAAAAGGTCACAAACACGAGAATGCCCTACCATCACAGGGAATTAAAGAAGAGGAAATAGTAAAACAGACAGAACAACATGTCACCTTCAGAGACAACCCTATAACTTTAATTTTGGAGAGTTTTTTTTTTATACATATGTGTGTGAGTAAAATAGATAAAGTAAATAAAAAGTGAAAATAGTTATGCATGCGTGATCAATTATTTGATATTAAGAATATAATATGACTGAAACTTTGATTTGTATGATATTTTTTTCGAAGAATATTTATGCACATGTACAACACAAAGGGAGAGATAATGAAGAATTTTGTGAGCGAAACCAAGTGTTTGATGGAAAAGTTTGATTAGGAATTCCAATTTCCACCTATCAAATGTAGCATGAAAAGAAGAGAAGCAAACCACCCAAACAACTTCAATTATTTTGTCTTCTTTTAACTTGTCGGGCAATAAGAAAATTTATTTATTCCTCACATAAGAACAAAAATTATAAAAGCTCATCAATTAATGGCCTATACTTTTTATGTTAGAATCCCCCAACAACATAACGAAAGTGGAATTTCTTGTGCATTTTCGTTTAATTGTAGAACCATTACATTCATCTGCCAATAATCAAATTCAACAGCCATACAATATAATTTTTCCATTGAAATTTAGGCTTCTTCACTGTTTTTCTTCCTCAAAATCAGTCTCCATTTTTTTCTCTATTGGCCCAAGTCAACCTTCAAAGGGTGACTAATTTGAAATTTCATCACCTTACCTAGTCAACACAGACACACATATATATATAATAAATTCTGCAAACTTAATGACTGGTCAATTATATGGCTTTGGGATTGTGAATCTTACGTCTTACTTCCATATGAATCCGTGACATTATCATAAAGTTTTCTCGAAACACTGAGGTGGAATTTCTCTGAGTAGAAAGATTTCCATTTTCAGATTAACCAAATAATTGAAGTTGATATTGAATTAATATAAGGTTGTAGAGTTGAATAAGATGAAGTTGATTGATGCCTACGTATGAAGCAAGGTCCCATAATTGACTAAATAGAGACACAATTCCTTCAAACACGTCTAAGCACAATCTCCATACATGGTGAAGTCATTGTACCAAAAATGACACATTAAATACATCTTTTTTTCTTAGTAAAAAAGAAGTGTGAAAATAATCATGGTTGGTTTCAATGATTAAGCAGTAATATATTCATAAAACACCCTTGAAAACACTTAAACATTCGACGTATTGTTTAAGTTTCTTTCTCTCTCACAACACACATGGTTGGTGGGTGCAGTACCTCATAGGTCAGGAGTGTGCATTGGGTGTTCCATCAAAGGAAAAAGAAAAGCGAAAGAGCATTGGAAGAGAGAAGGAAAGTCACCTCAAGAGTTCAATAATGAAGGGGGCATTGGTTTGATTCACCGTGTAATATTTTTTTGTTTACATGACAAGTTATGAGGATTTTTGTCTTTGACTTGTGATGTGCCTCCACAAGAACACATCACTACAACTCTACATTAGGCTTTCTGGCTAAACTTCCGACCAAAAAGGGAACTTCATTTTGCCCCCACAGATAAGGTTTTGCAATTGCATGAGTGAGTTATTATGCTCAATGAATGAATGGATAAATGCATTGCCCAATTTAGCGTTGATTGAATCTGTGTCTGGATTGTAGAGGTGGCCAACCTCATATGGTATCATTACACTAATATTTATACATTCATACACACAGACAAACTTCAAGGATGGGATTGGAAACATGCACATAAATTATTGAAAACCAACCCATGCTGCTATTGCTAGCTACATCAGAACTTTGGATTCAGCGTATCCACATCCACGTGAAACTTCCATATCTCACTCCTATTTATTCTATTAATGCAACAAAGCTTTATGTACAACAAATCCATGAAGTAAAACTTGGATAATTGGTTTTAAAGGTTAGAGACTAAACCTAAGAATATGCTAAATTATTGTATCCATATGTATCCCAAATAGAAAAGTGCAGTGTAAAAAACGAATGGATGGACTTTTTTCCTTCTCTTTTTTCTTGTGTAAATCAGAGCTGTAGACAGCTCCATATTCGTATTATGTCTTGTACCCAAAAAGACTCGTATACTCTCACATGTCCCTGCCACTCATTATGAATAATGTTTGCTCAATAAAATTGACAAAAATGTCTTCTTCCCCATTTCATCATGCCTTGTATCAATCTTCACAATTCGAATCACGATTCTTACAATATCAATGATCATATTATATAATTATAATTCTACTATATATATATATATATATTCATTTTCCCTCTCTGACTAATAAGATCAATTTGTGATATTAATCTTACTACCTTCCACTTTGTGTTGCCATATATAATAATTTTTCCAGTTTCCGAAGTTCCTATGATTTTATGTATTAAATTTTCTAGGTTGTCTAGTACAGCATCTTCCACACCATCGACCAAAAACATAGTGGAAGGAAATAAAACACATGCACACATGGTACACCTTTAAGTAAATCAAGGCCAAAGCAATTAAATATTATAATTGTTTGAATTTTCACTTTTTTGTTTAATCTATGCACCAAGTCACTTTCAGAACTAGTCACTTTGATTCTGCTCTAAACCTCACTATTGGCCAAACATGATACAAACACCGTCCTCTCTGTCTTCCCTTCTTTAAATTGGAATTATTGTCAATGAAACGTAAGTAGTGGCTTTGGTAAAACTCACTTTTTGGCTCTTTCCCCGCAAAATTCTAAATCAGTGCTCTAATTCCTTAGTTTCACAATAGTGTTTTTCTGCCAATTGGAGTAAGTTGGTCCTTTTACTTATTGCCACAATTTTTTATCAGACAACCTTCCCTCACTCTTTTTGCGTTCACTTTCAATTCTCATAAACCTAATTCTTGAGATAATGATTGCTCAGACATACGACGTTTACCTTAATATGCGAACCATGTAACAAATAATTTATGGATTGAATTTCTACTTGATTGTCTACTGTCAGCACAGCCCCTCCCACCATTATCTGACGATGAGTGCAAGGAATTTGAAGGTCTATACGGAAATTTAAAATGTTGGATAGTCAACAATTATTGCAGTTTGAGGGTTATGATTAAGCTTTAAACACAGGAATTTGGATTACCAATTTGCATTTTCATAATGGGAAAGACTAAAACTTTGTTGAGGAAATAATCGGCGGTAAAGACAGCTTCAAGTTGGAAAAACAATTCATGGATAAATTGAATGCTATCCCGCAAAATTAGGATCAAAGAGTGCATACGACTCACACCCACACAAATGAATACATATACACAATTCCAAAAATTAGAATCGGCGGTAAAGACAGCTTCAACACCATTCACAATAAATTTCCAAGGATACGAAGGTCACTCTTTAATTGCTCCAGGTTACATAAGCAAGTGGTCCATAATTACATTTATAAACGTGTTAACCCACAAAAGGATTATCGATCGAATATAATTATTTACATTTTTATTCTTTGATTCTCACCTGGATTACATGACACAACATCTCAGCACCAGCCCCTTTTGGTCAATCCTGCCATCTTCATTGCCTGAAAGTCGTACACTTCTTAAGATTCGTAAGACAAATACAAGCCTTCTAACAGCCCACACTACAAGTTGCAACAATCATACCACAACAATCATCACAAGCTAAAAGATAGGAGTTAATTTTCTTTTATCAGTTAATGTATATTTTCTCACTATGGCTTACTTCCTAGAGCTGCTGCTACCTAATGGGACTGGATTAAATGACACCAATTATCAAATTTAGTAAAATAATATCTGTTACTTTCCATCACAAGTAAATTTTACAAACCCAACTGTTATAAACGCAATGACCATACATATATATAATTTTACATGAATTTAACATTCATAGATATGTAATGAAAGTGCAACTATTTACTTTATTTTAAAAAATATGCAAGTTACAATAAGCTGGGGTGATGAAATATCAAATAATATTTTAGTTATATAAAATTTTGTAAACTTGATCTACTCGAGATTTGACGATACATGAGAATAGTGCATACGTGTACTTCGACATTAATTTATAGTTATACACGGATTATATTATGTACTGTATTTGTAAATTTTAGCTAAAATATAATTGAAATACAGTTGTCAAAGATTCAAATCTATAAATATCAAATCCTGGGAATACCCACACGAATGTAATGCAGTATCTCAAGTAACAAAACAAAGGTGTCAACAAACAAAAACTCCTAATAAGATGACTGACTCAGAACAATCCATCAGAAAATTATGTTCTCAAGCTATTCTAAGAAGTTAAATGCTGAGTAGCTCAGAAGTAATTAGTCACATCATATTTTCAACGACCTCATTTCCAAAGCATTACAAGCAACAGGATCAACACTCTCAATAATTTATGACAACTAACTAACATTCAATCACTCAGCCAACAGATACATAAAGTTCACATCCAATAACTTATCGATAGGAATATGCAACAAAAATTCCAACAAAAATTCCACCACTTATCCAACGGATGCAAAAATTTCACATCAAATTACTTATTGATGTGAAACTATGAAAATCCAACCAACTTTGTACACAGTCTTTGTCTTTCCATATTATAGAAAAAAACTAAATTTACAGAAAAAAACACAGGAATGGATAAAAGACAGCAATGGATAAAACAAAGATGAAATTGCAGAAAGGCTAACTAGTAACAACAATCAAAAATAAGATTGACACACCTTCAGGTGGCTGAGCTAGCTTCCGATTTTGTGGAGACAGCATTTCTTTCTTCAGTTGCATCAAAATGTCTTCCATTGTAGACTCTCTTTGCCAATTAGAAAGCATAGGAAACAAACGTGGCTCAACCTGGAAATTTAGATATAAGATCAAATTCAAATACAAAACAAGGAATCCTTCATGAAAATGATACCTACCTCTCCAGTTTCTTGGTTGACACAAGTCATGTTAATCCTAGTCTGAAATCTAACAGATGGTGGATTGTCTGGATAATCCTTGCCACAAAATAATTTCAGCTGATAGATACGCCCTTCATGAACAGTCTGGTAAAAGAACAAGATGGCCAATTCATCAAAAGTAATATTTTGTTTTGGAAGATACCAGTTCTACATGGTAACAAGAAGGCAGTACGCATAACCTTTGTATGGAATTAATTAAAAAATATTAGTTATAAATACAATTAAAACAGTGTCAGAGAGAAAAAAAGTATCTTGGAAACAGAAAAGGATTTAATTACTTACAACATTAACCTATATATTTAAACCATATTAGCTCTGAATTATACGGTGTACTATAAAAAAGGATGACTCCAAAGTAATCATTGCCCATAAGGCCATAACCATTTAGTTACAAAAGCAATGTTCTAGGAAACCAAATCCCAGATACCAATACACCCTCCATTCTGGTTGAAAAATAACCAGTTCCAAAATGAGACACAAACACCAAAATTAGCTAACACAGCAAGATAAAGTGTATTTTCATAAAAAAAGAAAAGCTTAGAGTCATACAGTCTTAGGCCAATAAATTTCTAGAAAAATAATAAGTTCTGCAATTTTGCAAATAGGTGTTCATTTCATCAAGTGTACCAGAGATCCAAAGAACAGAAAAGCTTACACCAGGGGGGCCAATAATAGTCCCGGTCCATGATTGCATGTATATATCATCAGCATCATCCATTCCATAGCTTACGGTTCCATCTCCAATTCCCTTCTCACCTCTCTCAAGTTCTTCCAATAATCTGAAATTCCTAGGGACTGCGAACATAGACCAGAAATTTTAACATAGGAGTAAAACTATAAATCTACACTAGAAAAAAAGGTTTAATCAAAGATGAACACAATCAATGATCAGTGATAAATTACATTTACAAGTTGGAAAAAAGGGATAACGTGCAAATCAATTCACTAACATTAAGTTGCAGTCCACAACTCTAGAGTATATGTTTGTCACTTCTGAATATCTAAGTTCACACGTCCACTATAATTGATAAAAGGAGAATGGGTGGATCCAAACACTGTCAAGTTTAGTAGCAAAGTTATTGAACTGTTGGCCTTATTTTAGTTCAAGAGAGATCAATCTGGCATTGTAGTAGACCACAAGTGAACAAGTTTGCTTGAACTCAGTCGAAAAACAATTATGGCATGATTCTGTCAAAGTTCATACAATTACTCCTCATCAATAATAAGGATCCAAACGGAAACACTTCAACCAATTAACCACTACGGAAATATTTTGACACTACATTCCCATGAAATTTCCTAGCAGACACATGATCCCTCCTATAATTTCCGGCTCAAGACATTAGAACGTTATTCATAATCTCAATCTTTTGCACCACGTCCCCAGAATAAGTGTATTTGCAAGTTTGAAAACATAATAGCAGTTTACAAATAGAGAGAATTTTATTTAGAAAAATTAATAGAGAATTACATCACCACTTTGCCCCTCCACTATTTTTCCCAATTTTTACTTCCTCCCTTTCAATCTTTGAATTTAAATTATTTCCTAACATTATAAAGTCAAGGAATGCTAACAAAGTGAGTGGCATGGTAGAAGACAGGACAACAATGCAGCAAGATACAATTAAATATACAGAGAATATGCTAGAGCATGGTACCTAAGTTTCCACGCTAAGTTAACCGAGCAGCAAAGAACTTTATGTACAATCTCAGCAAGCAACAGCACTAAAAAGGAGGTATTCTCTAATAAATAGAAACAAAGAAAACTCAACCCTTCAAAATAAAGGCTTTTTATTTTTGTTTTTTAGCTTTTTCTGTATGTTTATCATACCGCTAGTTTCTGGTTTATGTTAACAATACAGCACATACATATTCAACACGATCACAACTCCAAACACAAAGTATTTGTAACATCATTCCCGTTTCGAGTATATAAAAGAAATAGAGTGCAAAAAGCAGGTGTAGATTATATTCAGAACAAGCATAAAGCCCTAATTAGCGTGGGACGAGTGCGATTGCTGATAGAGGGAAAAAAGCTCCAAAAAAATGGGGGAAAAGAAGGGAAAGAAGAAGAAAGAGGATAAGAATGAAGATGGATGGGAAGGGTTGAGTACTGACCGACGACAGTGGATGGTTCGGAACCCATTGTTGAGGGTGAATTGGAAATTGGGAGAGAAGGGGGTAGGGTTTTAGAATTGTGGAGAAAGAGAAGAAAGTTAGAGAGAGAGGGAGAGAGAGAGAGAGAGAGGGCGTGAATGTGATCTGATAGATGATGACTGAGACTCAAGTGTAACAGCTGTGAGCAAAAGTAGAAGTCCGTTACAACAACACCAACACGTTCTACCGTATCTATAATTAATTAACTAATACTAACAATTAATATATTAATCTAGTAATACTTAGTGCGTACCCGAAGTGCTTCCTTCTATAGTAACAATTAATATATTAATCTAGTAATACTAACAACTTTTTGTTAACCAATACCATATTTATCGCATTAGAAATGTATAACTTTTTCATATTTGTTTTTAAACAATTAGAATTATTTGACGCAAGATATTTTTATCCCCTATCCTTCTAGAATAACTATTATTACGCAGACCTAATTAATCAATTAAAGACTTTACTGCATGTTTATTAACGCAACTTCAGTGTGTTTTTACCTAATTCTTATTTTTAGTAAAAATAATCTTTTCCTTTTATTTTTGAACCTGGATTAAAAACAAAAAAAATAAAAGAATCTCGTTAAATAACCATGCTTTGCTTCAATTTTCAATAGTAAACTACAAAATTAAATAAATATTTAAACCATACCACCTTAGATAAATTTTTAGAATATCATTGAGAATGTTTCAACCCTAGTTGGAAAAGGCTAAAATGAATTACTTTCGGAGAAGAAAAATTATCAGTTGACACTACACTTTTCTCTTACTTCACCTGGAGAACTTTAATCTAGATATCTATAAATGTACAAAAAGTGAAACAAGAACAGATGAAAAGAGACCAAGTATATTTTTTTTAAAGTTTGAATTGAACGCTTCGCGACTATATCTTTTTTATAAAAAAATATCATATCCTCAATTAACTTAAATGAAAATGAAGGAAACATGAAATCAAATGTCATCAAAACTTGCACTCCCTCAATACTGATGTTAAAATGATCGCTGAACTACAAAGTTGAGTGGGTGCTGGGAGTCCTAAGGGTATAACCGTTTACGAAGTTCGGCCACAAATTCTGTTCTAGGAGTCTTTATATCAATATTGGCCTCCAGGTCTTTCAATTGCACCACGCCTTCTTCTTTTACTTCCTGCTCATAAACAAGTACCATCCAAGGGATCCTTGATTCTTTTGCATATTCGAAGTGCTTCGTTCTTCTTTTATGGACCAAGAATTCTGCTTTCACCCCGGCATCCCACAGTTCTCCAGCTAGCTCTGCAGCAAGTGTTAAATCATTCCCCAATATGCTCACTAGCACTTCTGTCTTGGTTGGACGAGCAATCTAACACAAACAACAGAAAATTAAGACATACTACAAAAGGGAAAACAAATCTACAAAATAATGCCTAGACAATGCCACTGTTCAAATTTTCTTGGCCATGAAATAAACCGAGACGTTCACAACATGAAAGGAACACGTAGATTGTAGATTATAAACGCTTCGAGAAAGCTAGTAACAAAAGGAGACAACCAGGACATCAGTGTTATCATTATTAAATGCAGCAAAATGATGCAGTTTAACTGTTTCCACACAAACAGCAATGTTAGTTACATACAAAAGTCTGTCAGTAAGTGCTACCATGCATAACAACTCATCTTAATAGGAAAATATTGGTTCTCAGTACATGGGTGAAGACACCTACATGGATCTTTCGATAAAAATCAAATTTGACCCACTACTTTTAATAGTGTACTACATATATTTGGGTATCACGTGAGTGAGTGCGTGCACCATCGCATGTGTATCACCCCAATTAGAATGTTTGGTACACCATATCGAACTGGGTTTTGCAAGGATCTTACTTGTTATGGACTCTAGTTTCATTGACCTGGAGACGTGTTCTTTGTCCTACTGCCTCTTTTCTGTACTCTTTGCCTCTGATCTTTTTTTTTTTTTTCTTTATTTTTACGCTTGCGAAACTATCTAAAAGACCAGGAAAGTAGACAGTGGTGTTGCCTAATTCCTCAGAAGAGACATTCCTCAAGTCAACTTCAACTAATTTGAATCACAAACATCTCTAGTAACGAATCATGCATACTGCATGGGTGCATATATTTGGCTATTTAGATTGGTTCATTCTTAATAGATAATAAAGCTGATTTCTACAAAGTGAACTGGTTCATATTCAAACACTTTAGTTTTTTAGGCCTTTCATGATAACTCATTAGTTGAAAACCAAGTCAAACCCTAAATAAAATTACTGAACCTGGAGTACTAGACTAATAAATATTTAATTGTTTAAACATAAGCATCTAAAAAAATTACTCATCACTAATCAAACATTTTGATCACCTGGTTCTGATCCTTTTGTTGTTGCTCCATTATGGCAAACACTCTCTCAATTCCCAGGCTCACTCCAACTGCCGGCACTGTCTTTGAACCGAACATCCCTATAAGGTTATCATATCGCCCACCAGCAGCAATTGAACCAACCTGTTTAAAACCACATTTCCATTGCCGAATATAAGTTTAAAATCTCAACAAAAACAATGTAAATGGAACGCAGGAACAGAGTATTTGTACAACAGAGTATTAACATGTTTAGCTTGTTGCATTTAATGATGTGCAACATAGGGAACATCCACTATACCTAAGCATCCATAATGTATTGTGCCCCCAAAAGGATGACAAAGGTAAGAGAGAAGAAACATTTTAGAATGGAGAGAAGATAAAAAGATATGAAAAATACCTGAGTGCCTCCTTTAAAAGCAGCTTCAAATATAACTCCAGTATAATAATCCAGACCTCTGGCAAGACTCAAGTCAAAAACCACCTTATCAATCCGTTTTGATTTGTCCAGAGCTATAAATAAAATTTCCAGTTCCTTCAATGCTTCAGAAGCTCCTTCGTGTTTTGAGAAATCACTACCCTCATTCATAAATTTAGATAACAATGCTAAGGGAGATCCTTTTTCCTTAACAAAAGTTTCAATTCTGTCAGCCGTCTCAGCAGTTAATCCTTTTTCTTCCACCTGCAACATCACAGTAAAAAGCACATTACCATAATAATATAATAATGAAGTTAAATTAAAAAATTAACTTCCAGATACTAACAGTTAATATGGAATGTTACAAATTTTAGCATTATACCTAAAAATAAGACAACAATAATGATTTAGTCTCAATGACCTAAGCCAGCGAATGGAGGATACCTGTATAGTTCTATAGATATGTATGTGTAATAGTATTCTTATTTATCCCATCATAAAAATATATGACATCTACCAATTAACTCACTAGCACAAAAGCAAATATCAAATACAAAAAAAAAAATAAAAAAAATAAAAAAAATACAAGCAATGCAACAACCACAAATCTACTTAACAAGCTAGACCCATAAATCAATGAATATAAGGAGACAGGATATCAAATCATATTAATCAAACAAGACAGAGTCATGTAGATCACAATGCATTCAGAATTGATGAGAAGTAGATCACAAAATTTCTGTATGTTTGACCCAGCTTTTCTTGAGCTTATCTTCTTAAAAGAAGAAGTTGGGTCAAAGACTTTTTCTTAATATAAATAATAAATAAACAACTTACTTTCATCGAACAAAATTTGAAAAAGCAGGTTTTAGGGGGAGTTTATGCAAAAATTAATCAGTCTCCTGACCTTAATTACCTTTATTTTCTACTTATTTTAAATTATGCTTGTTTACAGTGATATCATTATTTATTTTTAAATTAATTGTTTATAAACTTAAGACATATTAATTACTTCCAATATATACCGACATTCTGAATCATATTAACATAAAATCTTTATTATCTTATAAAAATAATATAAAGTTTTTAAATATTTTATTTTCTACAATCAATATTTAAATTTATTTCATCATTATTATTATATGCTATACAATAATATGGTTGTAAATCATCAACAAAATTATTTTTTATCAACTAAAATATTTCTTGACGTTTCTAAAAATAAAAAATTTAAATGTATAAATTTAAATACCTTTATGTATTTTTGTTATAATTTAAATAAAAAAATTTCTAATTATATTAATTTTACATAACTTCAGTAACCTTTTCAACTCCAACCTCCTCAAATTCAATACGTCAGATCTTGTTACCAGTAACTTCCAAATAGGACATGAATGAATGGGAAAATTAAAATTTTTCTTAGAATCCAGACAGCTCAGGGACGAAGAAACCACAACAGAAAAGAAAAAAATCATATACAATGAGGCAACCATTAAGACACTAACAGTATGTTTGCCTCCTCAACAAATCATAAAAGATTTACCCAAAAAATATTAAGGTAGTAAAAAATGAAATCAATTCCTAAACAAAAACTGCTACCCATAAATAAAGCAGTAATTATGAAGTATTTTAAAAAAGAATACTGAATAAACAAAGCCTATATCATTCAAAATCTGCAACAGAAGATATAAGATAAAAAACTTTAACTAATGTTCCAATAAATAAAATTATAACGGAAATAGACACAAACAGCATATGCCCTTACCATTTCTTTTTTTATCTGTTGAAAAGACTGCTTGTCTAACTTGTCAATGCTTGAACATATTGTCCTAAACTTTTCAGGAGGTACACCACATATTTGCATCATGCCATCCAGTAACTTTCTATGATTCAACTTTATCTGAGAAAAAAAGTCAATAAAAAGGTCAAACATAAACACTCTTACCTGAGAAAATCACATATGACATAACTATAGATAATGAGTTATGATGATAACCAGACCCCAAATAGGTATTGACGGAACATTATGAAATTTATGAACTCAATAGTCAGTTCTACGATTTCACAAAAACAATACTTCTAAAGAGTGAATATTATGAAAACCTACCTCATATTCCCCAATGTCCAGCTCATCAAGTAGTTCAGTCAAAATCCTAACGACCTCAAAGTCTGGGCCCATTTTTTCAGGTGGAGTACCAGCAATATCAAAATCGCATTGATAAAATTCACGGTATCTTCCCTTAGATGGGTTATCCCTTCTGTAAACCTTAGCTATTTGGTACCTTTTGAAAGATGTCAGACCATTCATAGCCACAAACCTAGCAAATGGAACTGTCAAGTCGTACCTCAAAGAAAGAAGCTCCCCACCCTGTCAAACATGTTGATCATAAATTAACATGAAGTTAAAGTACAACTGTATGAATGTAAACAGAAAGGGGGTACCACTCTGGCATAGAATCCTAACAGTGGTTGCTAAAAACAGAAGTCTATATTCGGCACTAGAAATAGAAAGAAGAAAAAGTCTATACGAAAACATATTCCCTGCTCTCATGAATTTTGAACTCTGAAAGCTTATTCTCACAAAGTCTCCTTGCGCAGAGAAAAGAGAAGCTTTTGTTATAAATAGCAATAAGCATATTTACCTGGTCAGCAAGATCATAAATCAACTTTGAATCTTCTCCATATTTTCCCATGAGAGTTTCTCGCAATTCAAAAACAGGAGTATCTAAGGCAGTGGCGCCATGCCTCTCAAAAACTTCCTCTATGATTGAAAAAGCTTTCTTTCTAATTGTCATTTGTTCTTTAGCAAAATCACGAGTCCCCTGATAAAGTATATTGTGAAACTCAAGGTAAGATTACCAACAAACATATCCCACCCAGAAACATACAAACGTTAAACATTCCATAATCTATAGACAACACGCATAGATTACAGTAAAAAGGAATATTAGTTCAAAGCAAGGTCTTGAGCAAAATCAATTAAAAATATGGATTGGACAATGAAGACTACCATTCTCATGTCGCTATCAGAGTGAATCATGTCTAACGAAAACCACTATCAAATTACAAATGCATTGTCATATACATGTTTCTTCTTCTCAAAAGCATACACATACAATACCTGCCCCACCTAGTCAACCCAGAGCATATTACTGCATTACAAAAACTCTAATTGACTATTCTGTTGTTAAAATGCCCACTAGCAAACAAAAGAACAGCATGCACATTTCTTCCGTTGTTCTCTGTCTCATCACATACAATTAAGCCATTTCCTTGACAATTGTCAATGAGTACACAATTTCAAATCCATTTCAATTACTCCCAAACTTGAATATTTCATAGGTCAGTCCTCAGTACTAAGGATGTAACTTCCTACAAATGATTAAACAACCAGCTCTTTTGATGAAGTAGTTAATTAAATTTAATCCTCACACCAGTCAAAATGCATTGAAAGGAAAAATTAACCAATAAACAGCCCAGACATATTTTTTCTCGGACCTCAAAGGAGTGGAAAACTTAAGCAGAATATAACACACCCAATAAACACAAAGTTAATAAAATCGAACAGGTAGCCAAAACATGGGAGAAATTACCTTAGGAATCTTGGGCAATCTTCTGCTTTCATTGCTCTCCACAACATCCTTAACTTTCAATAAAAATTCGTTAAACTCAGGTTTGGCCAAATCCAAAAATGATAGAAAATCTGCCACCCAAGTCCCCAAAGCTATCTTTCCACGACTCTGTAACCTCTCCTTGAGCAATGCCAAAATTGAGCCAGTCCCTTTCCCCAAGACAACTTTCTTCTTCTTCTTCTCTGCTTTCGAGTTCTCCTCTACTTTGGGATTCTCACCATTTTCCTTAGCACCTTTTATCACCTCATTCAACTCAGCAGCCTCAAGCACCGCAACCGCCGTCACAGCTTCCCATGCCACAACCTTCCACACCAGCCCCAACAGCACAAAGACCTCGTGTGCAAACTTACCATACTCCTTTCCCAAAAACAAGCTAACAGCCTTACTAAAACCACTGCTTAAACCCTCTTCAACGGGGCATTCATTCCCAAAAATTTCCCCAACACCCAATTTCAAATCATCACCACCAATACCCTCCAAATTACTCTTCGCCCGTTCCAAACTACACTTACCGAGTTCAAACAATGCTGCCGCCAGTGGCAGCAGCACAGTGCACACAGCTTCCTCACTCCCAACAGCGCTCTTAACCCCCGAATTCAACTCAACACGCATCCTCGAGTGCACGGCCTTAGCATGCTCCCTCACACTCGCGTGAACCTTGGGAACCCTCGCGACGGATCCAACCTTCTCCTTACCAACCGACTTGGAGCCGTTGAGCAGAACCCTCAAGTCCGCGGCCACGCTAACCTCCTCCTTGGAGTTATGTCCATCGCCAGAATCCATCAAATTGAAGGCTGCCACGTCAGCCTTCAAGGCCTCGCAGGATAACGCAGCTGCCACGTCAGCGAACGCGGCAATCGCGGCGGAGCGGTGGTCGAGAATGGCGGAAATCCCGAGCAGTGTGGAGCAGGTTAGTTCATCTTCCGAGACGAGGTCAGCGTCATCGAATCGGAAATTACTAGGGTTGGAATTGAGGGTTTCGGCGAGGAGGAGGGGAATCCGAGAGGGAGCGTTGGAAATGAGGAGGCTGTTGAGGAGAACGAGAAGGAAGGCGCGGGATTCCTCTAGGGTTAGGAAATCGGGAACGGTGATGCTGTGATTAGACGAAGACGACGTCGTTGTGGTGGTGTTCTTCTTGGAGGATGAGGAGAGTCTGTCGAGTGCAGTTGAGTCGATCCGCACTTGAGAGAGAGCGGTCGCGACGGCGCAGACGGCGGAGGAAGAGAGAGAAGAAGCCTTGGCCCCAAGCGTGACGGAAGCTTCAGCCATGGCTGTGTGAGTGTGAGGAGTGAGAAATGAGTGAAGCGAGGGTTTTAGTTGGGTTGAGTCAAAGGCGCAGGGTTCTTATGTTTACGTTGCGTTTTCTTTTTTTTCCCGACATTTTCTAATTATTTCTCCTAACAGTAAAAACAAGAAAAAAAAAACTGTGTAATAATTCGAACTCAAAAGTAATCAATTTCATTAGTTGAATTTTAAAAAAATATTATAAATACAAATGAAAAAGAGCACTAATACTTAAATTTCATAGTAGTCTATGGTGCATCTTATCCAACATGTTTCAATACAAGTGGATCTCATCTTACTCGTTAAAAGCGCGTGTGAAAATCAATTTTCAATTTCAATTCAACACGTGACATTCAAAAAATAAGATGAACGAATCGAATGTTTTTCTAACTCCTAAATTCTTCTCCAAGTGATACAATCAATAACTTAACTAACCTATATTTTTGTCTAATTAGGATGCCGTAGACGTCGAAAATTTAGTAATCGATGTGAAAAAGTTCAAACTCAAGATAGAATATGGCATACCAAAAATGTTGAACAGGTAAAGAATATGTTGTATGTGGTAAAGAATTAATAATGCGGTTAATGTTTTTGAATTTAAAAACGTCGTACTAATAAAGAAGTTGACGCTGATAACATTTTTTATGAAGTATATGTCATATAATAACTGAGTTATAAATAATCTATCCAACCTCGTGAATTTAATTTTTTTTCTAACATTCTTTTCAAAATGTAATTATTTCCTTCTTTTTACATAGAGGCTCTGTTACCAGCAAAAGTATATCTAATCAAACTATGCCTATGGTTTTAAGTTTTAGAACGAGTCAAATTAATCTGATATTTGATTGAAAACATGATTCGAAAGTTAATTTGTCGAACTTGATTTATAAACTAAACATGTAAAACTTAAGATTATAACTAAGCTCGCCAAATAAACAAGGTTGATCTTCAGTTCTGAATAATTCAACCTGATCGTATAAAAAAAAAAAAAAACGTATAGAAGTGCTGCACTTATGAAAATAACCACTATTTCAAGCGTAAAAACAATAGATGTCACGTTTTGTGTCCAGTAAAGACAGATTATAATTTTCCAGGTCAAATAAATTATAATCGTCAAATAAAAGTAATTTGTAGAAAAAAGTAAATGGAGAAGGAAAAAAACGTATTAAGAACTTCCTTCGAGGACAAGGTCCGAGAAAGAAAAGAACCCTCCTAAAAAGAATTGACCATCGCTCTAATCTTGAGAACTTCATATGCTTTTAATTTACAAGAAACGGGTTGCTTGCAACTTCAACGGAATTCCATTTCATTTACTGCATTTGTCGGTGAATTCATTGTTTTCAAAAACACGAGTTACTTTTAGAAATTAGAAAATAAATAACAATAATGCCAATTTTTTTAAAGTACAATGATAGAACGATAACTTATCTAAAATAAACGAATAAAATAATAATGATCGTTTTGAGCAAAATAACAAGGACGAAAAGACCGCTGTTCTGGGCGCAATTTACATTTACTTCGACTTGCTAAAACACGAACAGAGATTGTATAACATAACTAATGACCATCCAAAGTAAAAGAATAGCAAATTTTCTAAATCCATGAAAACATTTATTGCTAAAATTAGGGAATAATTTCCTTAATCAGAAGGATGACAATATATACATTAACTTAATCAGAAGGATGACAATATATACATTAAATTAATTGTCCAAGACAGCTAAATTAGAATAAACCCATTTACGGTAACCAAGTTTTAAAATTAAGCATAAATTCATTTTAGGCATCACTGTTTAGAAAGTGTCATTGATATGGTTTTTCATCTTTAACGTAGATGAGAAGCCTATTTCCAAAAAACATTTTGAATATAACGTAACTTCACACAGACAACAAAATCTTGAATCTATGGAATTAAATCATGATAACAGTAAGATAAAACATAGATAGGTAACTGAAATCAGTACGGTCCACCAAACAAAATCTCTGAAAGGAGTTGGTTTCTCTTCAGAACACTACAAACTAAACTGAAGTTTCCCAAAAAAGGTTCTCACTTGAGAGGAATAAACCTGGATGAGTGAGTAGCACCAATACCAGGTCTTCCGTGCTTAACGGGCTTGTATGAGATAGAAAACTCGGCCAAATAATGACCAATCATCTCTGGTTTGATTTCAACCTGGTTAAAGGTCTTGCCATTGTACACTCCAATGATGCTACCAATCATCTCAGGCACAATGATCATGTTGCGGAGGTGGGTACGCACTGGTTCTGGCTTCTCACCTGCTGGAGCTTCCCTTTTCTGTGACCAAAAAAAGCTTAAATATCAGAAAATCAATTCTAACACATCACCATACACTTCCCATTACGAAAATGAAAAATGAGCACGTATTATTGGATTGAACAGAGTTGAATATTAACTTTTAATTAAGAATTTGCCCACTATTCTTGTCCCCACTATATTGTTTTGGTCCCATAGGCACGTGTACTACTTCTAAAGCCCTTGAACATGCAAATGCGCTCCTCCAGTCTCTGGTTTGTTGAAAAAAATTTATCTTAAATGTTTCTTTTACTGCATTCGGTTTCATGGTGGGAATACTAAAAGTTGACATTAAGCACAGCCAAGCAAATTTTATAAATACAAAAATTTGCGGTTCTTGCTAAGTAAAATTGATTTCATTATACTGAAACAAACAGTATAACCTTACTCAATAACAGTTGTTAATGAAAACCACAAAAGCAATATTACCCCTCTCTATATCTCCAGTGCCTAAATCAAATAATCTTGTTTGCACATTTGCAGGAATGGAAATAAGTAAAATGATTTCGTTATACATCATGTTTTTTTTTACTATTCGGGTTGCGATGAAAAAATTATACAAGTTTAATAACAAACTTGCTGTTCGGATAAAACTATAAAAACATAAATTAAAATTCAACATAAACCAATTTTTCAAAATAATTCAAAAGCACCGCAGCAAAACACGCTAAATTAAAGATTTAGCAACGACAACTTTTGTGCAATGCAAAAATGAATTCATTCATAATAACTAGTAGGTGTAAAACATATCCAGCATATACAACAAATTGACGCCGTGGGAATCAAACTTGGAAACATAACAAGCAAATCAGAAACGAAGAGAGAAATAACAGAATACAGTACCGCTTTGCGGAGCTTCTTGATCAAGGCCATGGGCTTTCTGGTCAGGCCTCTCTGGAACCTTCTGCGAGCGCGAGCACTGAAAAGCTTGACGAGTTCATCGGTGGACATATCAAGAAGCGCATCGAGATCCACGCCTCTGAAACTGAACTTCTTGAACGTTCTCTTCTTTGGCACTCCTGCTGCCGCGACATCGACCTCAACGTCTGCCTGAAAATTCAATCAAAGCGATGAGAAGCATAAACCAACAGAGACATTGTTAGCGTCACTGCCGTGGGAGAGAAGCTCACCATTCTTGCCGCTTCCTAGGGTTTCAACAACAAGAAGCAGATCTGATGTTGTTTTGGTTAAATATGAGGGTTTTATGCGCGAACCCTAAACCATATAGAGTCGCGTGAGTTCCTGGACTGGGCTTCAACCAAAAAGCCCATTGAATTTCACTTTTGATTAGTAACAATTTGATTTGATATATATACATATAGACTTGGTTATATAATAATATTTATTAATATAAATTAATTAAAATTTAATTAGTTTTTTGAAAAATAACTAAATTATCTCATTACAAAATAATTAATCCAAATCGAATCATCGACATTAACCTTCGAAAGTCAAAGATTAGAGTGTCTAAATTTAAAACTAGAATGTGTGAGTTCTTGATCGAAGTCTTGATTTTGGGGTTTTATTTATTAAGATTTTTTTTTCATTTTGTAATTTTGTTCATTTTACATTTGGGTTTGTGATATTTTTTTTATATGTTATTATAACTTTTCTTGTATTCTTTTTATTCTTCACTAGACACAGATAAAATAATATCTCTTATTTGTAAAAGTTACTTGTCCGAATAACTTCAAAAAAATTAAGTGAGTTCAATTGTTATGTTATTATCTTTTTCAATTATAAAATTGTTTGAAATAAATATAACGAATGAAGAGTCTTCCTCGATCATGAAGGTGTAAATATGAAAATGAGAATCATGCTTTATTTGATTTTGTATTAGTAAATTCCTCTTGTTATTTTATGTTGTTAAACTTCTTGTAATCAACTATAAAAGGAGGATATTTTCGTTCTAATTGTAATTTTGTGAAGATATAATTTTCATGAAAGAAAAAGCGTGAACATGGCTTTGAATATTTCATTTTCTATTAAATATCCACTCAGTATTAATAATATGACATTTTTATTTTAAGATATAAAATAATTTTAAAAACTTAATTAAATATAAAAACTTAATTTTATGAGATGTTTCAAGGGCGTTGAAAAATAAAAAAGTATTAATTGTAATATTTTCCTTTCGAAAATAATAAAGTCCCTTGATTTAACGGCAACAACCCTGACTAACTCAAGGGCAGAACACACTTATTTTGTCTCTCACCGCTCCCAGAAGCTTATGAAATTTTTTGGCGTTAGAATTGGGCTTTTTAATTTGGGCCTAGTGTAAATAAAACAGAAGCCCAGACCAATAGTGAGGGAAGTATATAAGCGCCACGGGTCTCGAAAAGAAATCTGTTTTGTGTCTTTGAATTTGAGTTTGAGTTAAGGAGCGAAGAAGAAGATGTCGGGTATGGGTGACGGGTACGTGGGCACCGCCCAAGACGCGGTGAGGATTCGGCGGTTGGAGAAGCAGAGAGAGGCGGAGCGTCGGAAAATCCAAGAGCTCAAAACCAAGTCTGCCTCTGCCAAGGGCCAACCCGGTCTCCTCCAATTCGGCTCCAGCACTTCCGAGGTACCACGTTCCTTCAATTTCTCTATCTTTTCTTCTTTTAGGGTTCCGCTTTTCAATATGGCAACCATCTTAACTTTTCATGAATTTCAGATTCTGGAGACCGCCTTCAAAAAAGAAACCGTGGGTTTGGTCACCAGAGAGCAGTATGTAGAGAAGGTATGCTATCGTTTTCGTAACTTTACTTTTACATGCTATATATTGTGGCGCAACTGATGCTTTGCTTGTTCTTTATTTGTTAATTGTAGAGGGTTAATATTCAGAGCAAAATAGAGGAAGAAGAGAAGGAGAAACTTCAGAAGCAGCAGCAAGAGTTCGTCTGCTCCCCATTTTTGTTTTCTTTTTCTTTTTCTTTGTTTATTTAGTACTTATTCACAATCTCCAAACAGGGAGGAGGAGCTTCAGTTAGAAAAGCGTAAAAAAAGGAAGATCAAGGGCAATTCTCGATTGTCCTTTGCTGAGGATATTGACAGTGAACCCCAAGAGGAGGAGGAACCACGTCATAGTAAGTTGATGTTTGGACATAGCAAGTTATGTTTTTGTATTGGATCAAAAATTTAATATCGAGTGTTATTACTAGCTTATATTTAGAATAAAAACATTCGAGCATGTCAGATCACTTTAAAATCAAAATATAGCATGTTTGGGTTAGCTTCACTTTTGCCAAGGCCAATTTAGATTTACATGTTGAAGGCTAAAGCAACACAAAGTTGCTTGGTTTTCACAGTGTAACCGTGATTTCAGTTATAATCAAAATCAGTTTTTTTTTTAAATCAATTTTATTCAAAAATCTGTTTTGCAAACGCTCATCCAAACACACTCTAAATCACTTCACTTTACATCTCTGATTTTCTTTGCAGTTTCAAATTTAGATTTTTTTCTTTGTTTATCAATGTTGCGTCATATGCCACAAGGGGTTTAAACGGAGAATTGTGAACGTGTATAGATCAATGACATATAGAACACATAAAAAGACATTGAACCTTGCTATGTTTCTGGCAGATAATCTGGAAGCCAGTAGGTTAAGGCGTGGTAAACTTGGTAAAGACCCTACTGTTGAAACTGGCTTTCTACCTGACAGGTGTGTGTGGCATCTCTTCCTTTTCCTTTTTCCTTATTCTTTCTTACACCCCTTCCCTAGCTATGAAGCATGGGCACAACTCTCCAGTGTTGTGTTCCGGTGTCTCTTTGTTTGACACTGATACTTGTAGGATACCCATATTACACTGACACTGAAGTGCTGAATTTAAAAAATGGTTTTTTTGCGGCTCTGGCACGAGTCTAAATCGGGTGAGTTAACATGATAGACAGTTATTTTTTTGGAAGTTGGAAATTAGGAAACTTATTGTGTAAATTTCTATTATAATTATAGAAATAAAGAGTAGATTTTGTATAATCAGGAATATCTAGATTATGTATTAATTATTAGAATAGTCTTCTGTCACCACTTTTAAAATTGTTATATTTGACTAACTTTTGTATAGATGATTTTGAATATATAAATCTTGATTGTCAATTTAAATAATCTATAATGATTTTCAATATGTATATACAATATACAAGTATGTGTTGGAGTGTCCCTGTGCATGTCTGGTGTCTATGTCCATGCTTCATAGTTCCCTTGTATTCTTCCTTTATTTGTTGGTTGTTGCCCTAACGTTTGGGCATAGGAGTGCTGAGGATTCCTGTTCAGTGAGCGAGAGGCTGAGGAGCAAGCAGAGCGGGAAAGGCTGCGGAAACAGTGGCTTCGTGAGCAGGAGCAAATTCGAAGTGAGTATGCTGCATTAATACTTGTTTCCACTGAGAATCTTTGAACTGTTTTTGAAGCAATGCTAATAAAGGGTCAAGAAGTATAGATAATGCAATAGGATTATATATATATGTATATATATTAGATAAGTGGGGGAAATTATGCTTATTTAGCTGATGCAGAAAACACCCGACCATTTAATAGTTTATGCTTAATTAAGTTATTTCTGAACATCAGATGAACCTCTTGAAATCACGTACAGCTACTGGGATGGAACTGGCCACAGGCGTGTGATCCAGGCAAGTAAACACCATATGCTTCAACTTCTCAAATTCTTGAACATGCCTTTACTATGTATGATCGTATGACTTGGTGTCTGAATCATTTTATATTATGATTCAGGTGCGCAAGGGTGACAGCATAGGAGAGTTTCTTCGAGCAGTTCAACAGCAGCTTGCCCCTGAATTCCGAGAGATTCGAACAACTTCAGTAGAAAATTTGTTATATGTGAAAGAAGACCTTATCATTCCTCATGTATGTACTTTTAGTTGGTTTTGATTAAAATTTGCTATCTTTTTTGGAGTATAGTGTGTTGCGTATGTATAAGCTGTGTGTTAACTTAACATTATTTTGATCAAAGGATATCTGCTAACTTATTTTTCCTGTTTTCATGTGCATTATAGCAACATAGCTTCTATGAGCTAATTGTGAACAAAGCTAGAGGCAAAAGTGGGCCGGTATGTTCCTTTTATTTTGTGTTCTTCACCGAAGGTGTATCTTTTGTTGTTATTTTTATGAGATGTTTTGTTCTTTTGTGTTCTTCTCAAAAGGTGCATCATTTGTTCTTTTCTACGAGATATTTTGTTGTTAATAGTATAATGATTTATTTTAAAGGGCTAGCATTTAGGAGTTAGGTCCCTCCAAAAACTTATGCAAATGATATAGATGTTCTTTATTTTTCCAAAAAAAAAAATGCTCCCTTGCCCTAATTGATGCGAATATTCTTTTTGGCTCCTGTAACAAAAAATTCCCAAGTTTTTCCAGTGCATATGGTTTCTATCTTGAGATTAATTTGTGGTATTAACGGTACTTGTGTTTCTATCTATACAGCTTTTCCATTTTGATGTGCATGAGGATGTACGAACAATTGCTGATGCCACTATAGAGAAGGACGAGGTATACTTTCTTTCTTCCTAATTATTTTACCGCAATCTTAAAATTTGGATTTCCAAGTCAAAGGAAACAAGTGCATGTATGTCCTTTGGTGGTGTTCTAATGACTTATCTTACGGGTTTTTGCTTAATTTTTCTTACGCTGGTGATCTTGTTTCCACCGACAGTCTCATGCTGGGAAGGTTGTAGAAAGGCACTGGTATGAAAAGAACAAGCATATATTTCCTGCTTCAAGATGGGAGGTACTCATTCTTTCTGTCTCATGTGCGCATAGTGCATGAGTTGGTCATTCTTCCTCCTCTTGGCTTGAGCATTTGTAGCGACATTTAATAAATTTCTATATGGCAGGATATTCTTCAACTGGCTATTTATTTTTACAGTCTGTTAGATAAGAGTGCATTTTGATGTGTTGCAGTTTCATGGTTAGGTTCTGATTCTGGTTACCATTATTTGCACCTTTTATTGCAGATATATGACCCAACGAAGAAATGGGAACGTTATACTATCCACGGGGATTGATTTGAGGCTGCCATATAGTTTGCATTTGCTGTATTTTCCTTTAATTTGATCATCAGGTCAGCAGCTGCACTCCGTGGTGTTTCAACGTTTTATTGTAAAGACTTGGACAACAAGTCCAGAGAATTTAAGCGCCTATGTCTTGTCAAATGCGTTCTAATTTTTGTCTTATCTACTTGTTTGATAGTTGCTTATTTCATTAGATGCATAAAGCATCGTTATAGCATGTATTGAATCTTTATAATTCCAGACCAATATACTTTCTCATGCACAATTCAATAGTTGTAGCATAGTGTATCGACAAAAAATATATTAACTTGGAATTAAGAGTAAAATACATTGACATTAAAAATCTTTGAGGAGTTTTCTTATCCGGAGAAGTGTTCGCTTAAGCAACCCACTTTGAGTATGTGGATTCTACGATTTTGCTTGTATGTAAGCAACCTATTTACATTTTACTCCAATAATAATTATTAAGTAACTCACGTAGCTCTTGCTAAACAACTCCATTCGAGTTGCAGCGGTATGAAAAATAAAAATCATGATGATTGGAATGCAAAAGCTCAATATTAATCAGATACAAAAAGCTCTATTCAATAACTTTTGGCAACCAAACCCGTAGCCAATGCTTTAGTTTATGTTTGGTTTTAATTTCGACAATATTGAACAACATTTGACAAAAAGCTGACAAGAGTAACTTCCACGGTTTCAATAATTTTGATGCAAAAAAAATAAAAATGAAGACTCACGTTTATGATGGAAATCTAAAGACATTTGTCAGTTTTCTAGGCATGATTTTTATTTTGCTTGTGGAAATAACGTTAATGTTAACAAAGTATTCACTTCCACTTGGGGTAACTTTTTTTTTTCAATGACCCACATTGAAACCAAAATAAAAGATCTTGCATGAACGATGGTCTTCTCTATGCTAGTTAGTCTAGCTACTTGTTGGGAGCAACTGGGATAAACTTCACAAGCAGGCCAATTGGCCAAGACAAAACTCCAATGCCAACACAAACTCCCCATTGGCACCAAGTCAACCTCTCAGTGTCGGCAAACTTCCTCAGAAACTCAACCAACACTATCTGAAGAACTACAGTTAGGCCAACAATTACTATGAACAACTTATTTTTACCAAGCCCCTCAAAGATGTTCTTCTTCTCCAGCTTCCTTGCATTGAACTCGTTGAAAACCTGGCAGAAGACAAAAACATTGAAAATAAGGGTGTTCTTCACCTTCTCACTGACGTCAAAGATTGATCTTCCCTTGAATTGCAGAATCAGTAATACAAGCACTTGATATAATGCTTGTGAAATGGTGTTCCTCAACATAGCTATAGTTATAAGTGGCTCAACTCGCCCTACAGGTGGCATTTTCATGAGGTCATTAGTGGGTTGCTCAGTGGCCAAGGCCAAGGCTCCAAGAGTATCCATGATCAGGTTAACCCACAAAAATTGGACAGCTGTAAGAGGCACTTTACCAGAAGAAACTGCAGCTATAAAGTTTATGACAAGTGCAGAAATATTAACTGTGAGCTGAAACTGAATGAACCTCTGGATATTTACGTGCACACATCTTCCCCATCGTAGTACTGTGACCACAGAAGAAAAATTGTCATCAAGGATAACAATGTCTGAGCTCTCCTTTGCCACTTCAGTGCCCTGTATTCCCATGGAAAGTCCAATATCAGCTTCCTTCAGGGCAGGTGCATCGTTTGTGCCATCACCTGTAACTGCCACCACGTGACCCTTATGCTTTAAACATTGAACCATCAGAAGCTTGTCAAATGGAGATGATCTGGCCATCACTCTGATCCTATCAATTTTATCCATTATTTCCTCATGTGAGTAATTCCTGAACTGAAACCCTTCCACAACTGCTTCTTCATCGAATTCTTCATTAGGGTCCAGAATCCCGCACTCAGAAGCTATGGCCCTCGCTGTGTGCACATTATCTCCTGTGATCATCTTGATCTTCACTCCAGCTTTCTTGCAGGATGCAACAGCTGCTTCAACCCCTGGCCTACAAGGGTCTCTCAATCCAAGTATCCCCAACAATGTTAGTCCACACTCTTCAAGCTTTTCAATGTTTCCATTAACCTGCCCCTTGGAACTCTTTTGTGCAAAGCCAATGCATCGCAAACTTTTGGTAGCCATGCCCTTCACAATGTTCCCAATTTGTACTCTTTCTTCATCACCCATCATCATGATTTCCCCTGTGTGTTCGTAGTAACTTGAACACATGGCCAATATCATCTCAGCAGCACCTTTCCAGTGTGTACGCACCCTGTTGCTCCCTCCCTTCTCCCTCACCAGAACCCCACTTCTCTTCTTCTCAGAGTTAAACGTCTCCACACGAATTATCTCACAGTGCTGCTTCACTTCATCAATGCCCATCCTCAAATCCATCACTGCCCAAGAAAGCAACGCTTTCTCAGTAGGACTACCTGAAATTTCAGGCAGAGAAATTTCTCGGGGTTGGTAAACACTTCCGGTGGTATTCAACTCAATTCCTTCTTTCAATAATTGGACTAAACTCGGCGCCAAATACCCACCTTCCGCTATTAGCTTCTTCCCCACCCAAACCTCAGTCACCTTCATCTCATTCATCGTAAGAGTACCTGTTTTATCGGTGCAGATCGTTGTTGTCGATCCCATTGTCTCACATGCAGAGATTCTCCTAACCATGGCATTATCCCTCATCATTTTCTTCGTGGAATAAGCCAAAGTCAACGTAACAGCCAGTGGCAACCCTTCTGGAATGGCCACCACCACAATCGTCACAGCCGCAGCAACAATCCCCACAACCGCATTCATCACATCATCAAACTTTGTCTTTCTCCCGACAAATTTCCGGTGCCCAAAATCATCTCTTGTACTTCCCGTGAAGTACCGTGTCATAGACGCCACCAAAACAAGTGCAGCCACCAACAACCCAACCTTGCCAATAGCTGAAGTCAATTTCTTGAGACGCACTTGCAAAGGTGTCTCCTCATCAACCTCTCTCGTGATCGAACTTATCATCACACCACACGCGGTGTTCATACCCACAGAAGTTACAAGCATGTGTGCGAAACCATCAACGACCTTTGTGCCAGATAACAGGAAAGGGTTTGTGTCACCGTTCACATGCACGTGATCACTCTCCCCCGACATGCTCGATTCGTCCACCTGCAATGAATGCCCCTCTAAAAACAACCCATCCGCGGGAACCTGATCACCAATCTTCAAGTACACAACGTCACCGACCACCACCTCGGAGATCGACACGCTCTGGCGTCGACCACCTCGTACCACTTCAACTCCTATGTTGCCACTCTTCGCAGAAAGCTTCTTGAACAGTCTAGATTGGTTGAAGTTACTCGCGGAAGACACACCAATAACGAGAATAACCGCCACTACGATGCTTCCTCCGTCGTACCATCCCTCCTTCCATCCATGTTGTTTGATTCCAAAGCCAAGGGAAAGCACAGCACAGACCAAAAGGATGATGATAGTGGTATCCTTGAAAGCTTCAAGGACAAAGGAAAGAAAACCTTTGGATGGAGGCTTGGCGAACACGTTGGCACCAAAAACTCGTTTTCTGCGATCAATATCAGCATTGTGTTCGCTTATGCCACGCTTGAGATCGGTTTCAAGAAGTGCAGCGAGTTCTTTGACGTCTCCAAATTGGTTATGGAGTCTCTTGTGGCCTACCATGTCACTGAGAAGTTTGGGATCAACGTTGGGAAGATTGTCACGTGGGGAAGGCATGTGGTGGACCAACATTGTGAAGAGGTTGGAGAAGGAAGGGAAGAGGATTGGGGGTTTTATATGAATAGCTTTCTTGACGAAGGAAATGGCGGTGAAAGGCATTGGCCACCTTTTCTTGCATGCGATGGGGTACGTACTGTGTGGTCGTCTCACCATGATAAGATATGGTCAAGAACAAACAGAAAAGAAAAACAATTTAGAGTTTAAACAACAAAGAATTTTTTGGAACTGAGAAGGTCAAGAAGAGAATGGAGATAGATAAGGTTTGATGTGATGAAAAAGAACATAAATAGTGTGATATTTGCTGATTCAACCATCACCTTTAGGTAACATATGCAGATGAAGTGAAGAGAACGTATTCAAACACTTGTTGCTGGTTTAAATCATAAATTCTTGTAAAAAATTAAGCAATCATTGCAAATTCACTTATAAATGTGATGCTTACAATTCTAACATAATCAGAGATAAAAGTTAAGTAGGTAAAAAGAAAACAAAATAAATCAGGGAAAATAAGGTTAGTGATAATCTCCATCTTTTTATTCTTTAAACATTCAATTAATAATTTGGGACATTTACTATTTAATTATTTGTTTGTTTTATAACTATTTTAATTATTTTAATTATTTGTTTTCTCTCTAATATTATATTTATTTATTTTATAACTATTTTTTTCATGTGCATTGACTTCATTACATTTATTTATTTATTTTTAAATTATCTTTATTATCTTTGTTTAATTAGATATTTCTAACTTTATTTTGTTTTATTTTATAATTAAAAATGTTTAACACAACATCTCTACATACTTTTAGTTAGCGTGAATAGGATAAATAAAGTTTTTTTACTTATTAATATTAATATTATGTATATTATAAGTATATAAAAGTAAGTAAATGAATATTTATATATATGACAGACACTTGATAATGTGTAATATATATATATATATATATATATATATATATATATATATATAAAATACAATATATATATATATATATATATATATATATTATA
>Ga0209489_103778_pt1 | contig 28910 bp, 12 predicted proteins | sample SiratrowhiteBW_FD_187527 | JGI IMG/M metagenome (GOLD analysis project Ga0209489, IMG submission 187527) | Root nodule microbial communities of legume samples collected from California, USA - Siratro white BW (SPAdes) (version 2) | ecosystem: Host-associated > Plants > Roots > Nodule | place...
AAAAAAAAAAACATTCCAGCTAGCCACACTCAAGTTAAAAAAAATGCAACCAGCTATACTCCAAATAAAACAAGACACACAATAAAAGGATAACCCGCGCATTGAGGAGAACATGCGGCGATGCACAACAAGATGGCAGCGACGAACAGACAATGGCAACAGCGACAAGCGACAACAAGAAGAATGAAGACGGTGAGGCACAAAGATGAAAAAGCGAGATGGCATGAAGATAGATTTAAGAAACGATGCAACGCGAACCGAAAGGTGACGAATCTCGACGGCAACGCACAGGAAGACGACGACAAACCCTAAATCGAATGGGACCTACGAAATCTAACTAAAACCAGTTATGAAATCCCTAGGTGAAATGACGACAATGTGCATCGGATTAGGACTTTCTTCTCAACTTATTCATTCGGTGGCAAACTCGCGAGTTTGATCGAGTCCAGCGAGTTTCCTTTCGAGTCTACCGAGTCTATTCCAAAAGCGAGTTTACTAGCAAGTCAACTCAGTGAAGGGAAGTGGAACCTAAACTCGAACGAGTTTACGAGTCAACTCGCGAATTTGATAACCTTGGGAACAACATTTCAACTTGTGCTTACATGGAAAGCCTTTCATTCTACACATTTTCAACACCAACCTAATAGTTCCTCTAGTACACATAGTGATAACCTCACTTACTACCAATAAATGTACCAATACATGCATGATACATCTGATATTAATGTTTAGAATAACCATCAAAACAAAATTGAAGGTATAATAAATGTTTTCCTTGTTGTGCAATTAGACACTATTATGCTAATTAACATTGACATCAAAACTATCTCAATTTCTATATTTTTTACATAACACAAATGTGTAAAAAAGAAAACATTTTTATTATTAATATGTTAATGTTATTACGAGTACATAAAAGTGAAGGAATCTAAAATACAACGAAGACATGTTTTTAATTTAGTTGGCCATAAAAAAAGTCTCAATGATCTTGTTTAAAGCTTCTTACAAGAGTTTCTAGAAAACTATAACACTTTATAAACATGTTCACAAAAAAAAAATCAATATTACATATAATTAAATTTGGAGTACTAATATTATTAATGAGAAATTATTAGAAACTGAAGTTATAACGAGTTAAATTGAAATAAAAACACACAAGTTATATTCATATCTTTATCATCTCACACATATCATATTATCAATCATTTAGACAATATGAAGTTATTGCAACACTTAAACCTAGCATCAAAGTACAAGACGAGTCCATATGGTGCAAAAGCTTTACATATGCATAATCATTGTGGATAACACAGGCATATTAACTAGTTTTGGAGGTTGATTCTAAAAAAAATTAGTCTTTGTATCGAAAAACACTTTCATAAAATCCATTAGATAAAAAGTGGATGATCTTGTGTCACAAGGGTGGAATGCTCTACCAAAAGAAAAAAAAATTACAGAAACATGAAATGTTTTGCCACACGCCTACCCAAATATACAAAGTTTTGAACCTCAAGAAAAAAACACATGCAAACTTCAATTGTCACCCATGAAAATCTGATAAAAAAAAGGTGCTCAATATCATGCAAAATACATCTTAATTGAATAATACACGCAAAAATATTTTTAAGAATCAAATAGTGAATAATGAATCTTCTAGATAATCTAATTATAGAGAAAACATTTATTTATAGCAATTTTGCATATTGAGGCTATTCTCTATTCATGAGTACTTATCTTTTTAAATAATCTCTTCTGAGAGTTTGTCTTGTATTCATTCAAACATTTTTATTTGTACTTATGAGTGAAATGTAATATAATATTTGTGCAAGCCAAAGTAACTTAGTGTGAAACAATACTTAGAATTTTAATTTCAAGTGAAGATTAAAAATGTTAGTCAAATGTGACTTAGTGTACTTGAGTAAGTCAAAAATGACTTAGCCTACTTAAGTAAGTCAAGTGTGACTTGATGTACTTGTGTAAGTTAAATGTTATAGTTAGAATTGTTGTAATTAATAGCTTATATTGAATCCTTGAGTTGTTTGAAAGAATCGAATGTAACTCAATTTGACTGAATGAGTGTAAACAAGTTCTCATTTGTTTCTCTATTATATGAGTATATAATTTTTTTCTAACATATCTATTTTTTGCAAAAAAAACTATTTTATAAAAAATGGTTTCAACAGCCAGATGATCTATCATCAAATAGTCCTTGTGTTTTCCAAAGCAACAATCCAGATTGTATTAATTAAATCAAAGGTCATAAATGCATTTATTTGTGGAGGGTTATCATTCACAAGTCACAAATCTAGTAGAGAGTCATCCTTTAATGATCCACATTACATATATCAAATTGAAGGTCATAACAATTTATAAGTCATGAATCTTGGAGGAAATAATCCTTGATCATAATGAAAAATGACAATCAACCTTATATTAATTAAGCAAAGGTGGTAAATGCATAGTTTCATGTCACATTACTAATTACAGGTCTCCAAACTTGTAGTTAATTATCCTATGTTACTGTAAAGAGCAACAATATATCTTGCATCAATTAAATTGAAGGTTATAAATGCACTTATGAGTAACAAATCTGGCTAAGCATCATCATTTGTTGCAACATAAAATATAGTCAAAGTTATATCATCAAATTGAAGTTCATAAATGCACTAATTCACACAATATTAATGTTCTTGAGTCATGAATCCTTAATTGTCCTTATCATAATGTAAAGCAAAAGTTAACTTTCTATAATATGCAATGGTTTACATAAAGTTACTATTTACAAGTTACAAATCTTTTCATGAATTCCTTCTATGTCACGATATTTTCTTGCATCCCTTCTACGTCACAATATTTTCTTGCATATATTTGTTCTCTATTAATATATCAAACAAACGATCATGATTTTATTGAAGATTTAACAATCCAAATCGATTAATTTTCTTATAAATAGATGATTAATACAACTTCTTACAAACACCAAACCATTTACATTAGGCAATTTCTTCCTGCAAGATACAAATTGCTTTCTACACTAAGTAAATGTGTAATATACTAAAAATGTTCTTTTTATTTTTATTTTAAAATTTAAATATTGAATAATTTTTCTTCTCTCTCGTACTACAATATAGATTTTTGTTTTTCTAATCAATTATATTATTTTATTTTTTATTAGTTTATTAAAATAAATATTTTACTATTATTATATTTACAATTTAAAATTAAATAATAATATAATTAATTTTAAAATTTCAATTGAAACATATTATTTTTAACTTAATAAAATATTATTTATCAAAAAAGTTTGTTAATAAAAGACTATTAACAGAAGATTATTTATAAAAAAGTTTGTTAACAAAAGATTTTTTATTATTTATTCACTATGTATGCGAGATATACGGGTGTGAAAAAGAGAACAAATTATTTAATAAGTAAATTTTAAAATAAAAATAATAAAAATATTATTGAAATATTATAAATTTATTTAATGCAGGAAGCAAACTATTTCGTACCTTTACAATATGCTACCTATATATAATCTTGTTTGCCAATGCTACCAATTATGATAATGCAATTAGTAAACTCATCTTGTAACCCATTAATCCGCACCAAAGGAATTCTTTACTTTAGTAGCTAAATCCAAAGAGGACCATCTTTGATAGTGTGGTTTTGATACCACTTTTAATGTTATTAGCCAAAAAAATAATTATCATTGAATACAATTCCACCTTTAGTCATCTCTGAAAATGATTGTATATATATGTTGAATTAGGAAGACTAGAAAGAAGTCACAAAACTAGAATAGTCTCCATAGAATTATTATTTTTCAAGTTTTCCCAAGACCTTGTTGAAATAAAAAAAATGATTTTGATATTGCCTAAATAATTCAATGTTAGACTAAAGATAAGAGATTTTACAATAATATTATTTTTGAAAAATTACGGGACAAAATTGAATTATTTGTATATCGAAAATATTTATGTGACTCTATTATCAACGAGTTTCTTCATGACTTAAAAACTATAGACACTGAGACGAAGAGAAAAAAAAAAAAAATAAGAGTGACTATAAAAGTGGATGAAAACTACTAACTATATTTTGTGTGAAAGAGATTAACGTTATCACGTATAATACTAATAAAGGAGTATTATATTTCATTTCAATGATATTTTTGTAAATATACATAACTTAATTCACCACTCTCATGGCTAGTTATATGATAAAAACATATTTATAACTATAATTTAAATTTAATATTTTTAAGTATTATTTACTAAAAAAATAATATTTTTATAATTTAATTAAGTTTTTAAGTACTGTATTTTTTAATTATATCTCTATTAACAATTTTATCTTATTATGTGTTGAACTTTTTTTATTTTCGTTCTTCTATTTTTAAGAGCAAGTTAACTCATAAGTTGAAATAAAAAGTTAACGACTACATTATTTTATTGATAACAAAATCAAACAATAAAATACATAAAAATAAATAAAAAAATTTAAACACAATTTTTTTATAAAAGTTTACTTGATAATAGTCAAATTTAAGAGATACTTTTAACTTAATTAAATCTATTTTTATATATAATAATATTATAAATATAACATTGTTTGTAATAATATATAAATAAAATGTGTTTTTAAATTATTAGAAAAAGCCTAGTAGAAGTAGTTCTGTTAAAAAAAAAAGGTCGTTTAATAAATGTGTAAAAAGTAGTTGGTTTCGGAAATTTTTTCATACATTGATTTTTGTTGTAAGAATGGTAGTTGGTGCGAAGTGATGTCCCATAGGAAAGTCACTGTCCCGTTTTGGAAAGCAGGGAGACTATGTACTTTACACCCATTAGTGGGGCCCACCAGTCATTGCCATTAATCATCTGCGAGAGTGGTCTCATTCCATTTCCTTTCAGATATGGAAACATTAAATTTCATTATCGTACAATTGCTGACTATTTTTCAATTAAATTATTAAGATTTTATTTTATAACTTATAATTACTATATATACAACTAAAGATATCTTATGAAAAAAGATACACACGTGGATATAAAAACACATGTAAAATGCGAGATTAACATGATTTTTCACTAAAAGCATTGTCATTAATTACATGGAAAGTACTTAACATCAATCTAGTCACGATACTTATCTTTCTCTCTGCCTTTTCCGTGACTAACGTAATTGGCCTCACCCGTTTCACAGTCACGGTGGTTTGGGGTGTGAGTAGTAGCAGGAACAGGATTGGGAACACAAGGGTAGGATTTAAATGGAACGAGGAGATTGTCGTACAAAACTTTCCCTAAGATATTGATGCTAACTTACTGTCCTTTTTGGCTTTATGCTAGAAAGTTAAAATAAGGTTAAAGGAAACTATACCAATAACATTCCCAGGTGAATATTTGAGTTCATTTTTATGAACATTATTTTCACTTTCTCCAACAATACAACTTCTTTTTAAGATCTACTCTTTTTCCATCATCACAGTTTTGTCTAATATGGTCTTCTACCACTTCTGCTATTTCTTCCTTTCAGTGAAATCATGGTCTTAGTTTAAAGAGGGTTTCTTTTGTTTTTGGGTACATCTAAAGTTTATATTTTTATTTATAAATTGAACCAAACGTCAGGTTTTCTGCAGCTTAATCAAGCTCAGGTAAATTCATCTTTTTGGTTAAAGTTCTATTTTTCACATGCTAGCCTTGCAATCAGTTACTTTTTTGCTTTGATGGGAGGAACTTTATTGTTTTATTCTTTCCCTTTCATAGTTGTTTTCGAGATGTGCTTTGCAACTTTGTGCTTGTGTTTTTGTTTTGGGTTGCTTGGTCTGGGACTAACTTTGCGTGCCAAATAAGTTCTTGATTGAGAAGGGTAGTTTGTTCTTAATGTTTTAAAAGTCGCAGTTTTGGGCATGAATGTTGAACTTTTTACTTTTGAGTATCTCCCCTTTTTGAATTCTTACTTGTTGGGCAGTGTGATTGGTACTGGTTTTGCAAAAGGCAACCGCAACCATGGTTAGAGTTGAGCTTGTGGTGTTGATGGTTCTCTTCGAAGGGTTGTTTTCAGCTGGAGCTGTATCAGATAATTCCACAGTACCTGCTTTGGTAAACATTGGAGTTCTCTATTCTTTCAATACCAGTGTTGGTAAAATGGTGAAAACTGCTGTAGAAGCGGCGGTTGAAGATGTAAATTCTGATCCATCTATTCTTGCTCAAACTAAGTTGAAGCTCTCAATGCAAGAAGATACCAAATACAGAGGATTTTTGAGCATTGCTGAGGGTATGTCGGAATATTCCCATTTTTTTCTGTGTCAAAAGTTAAAATACATCTTTTTCTGTTAGACAAGTTACTTCAAAGTTTGGCAGATTGTGATTCTTGTTTGACATAAACCATGTGTGATACAGCCTTGCAGCTCATGGCGACACAAACTGTGGCTATAATTGGCCCCCAGACCTCTACAACAGCTCATGTGATATCTCATATAGCAAATGAGCTCCAAGTTCCTCTGCTATCATTTACAGCCACTGACCCTACTCTTTCTTCTCTTCAATTCCCATTCTTTATTAGAACTGCTTTCAGTGACATTTATGAAATGACTGCAATAGCAGACCTTGTTAACTACTATGAATGGAGAGAGGTTATTGCAGTTTATGGTGACGATGACCATGGGAGGAATGGAATAGGTGCATTAGGGGATAAGCTTGCTGAGAGGCGTTGCAAGATTTCATTTAAAGCACCTATGACTCCTGAGGCAACTAGAGAGGATATTACTGATGTACTTGTTCAGGTGGCTCTGGCAGAATCCCGGGTTATAGTTCTTCACACAAGTACTGCTTGGGGCCCAAAAGTGTTGAGTGTGGCAAAGTCTTTGGGGATGATGGAAAATGGTTATGTCTGGATAACAACTACTTTTCTCTCTAGTTGGCTGGATATCAATAGCCCTTTATCTTCAGAAGCAACTGATGACATGCAAGGGGTCATTACACTTCGTATGTATGTACCAGATTCAAAGCTCAAAAGATGGTTTGTTTCTAGGTGGACAAACTTGACTACTAATGGAAATACTGGTAATGGTACCCTTGGTTTGAGTACTTATGGTATCTTTGCATATGATACTGTGTTTGCTCTTGCTCATGCACTTGATGCATTTTTCAAACGAGGGAATCAAATTACATTTTCACATGATCCAAAGCTATCTCAAATACGTGGAGACAACATGCATCTTGATGCCGTGAAAATCTTCAATGAAGGAAATCTGTTGCGTAAACATATCTATGAGGTTAATATGACTGGAGTATCAGGCGTATTCAGGTATGCATCTGATGGAAACCTTGTTAATCCAGCGTATGAAATCATCAATGTGATTGGAACAGGAACCCGGAGGGTTGGTTATTGGTCTAATTACACTGGATTATCAATTGTTCCTCCAGAAGAACTTTATTCAAAACCACCTAATCGATCCAGTGCAAGCCAAAAGCTACTCCCTGTGTTTTGGCCAGGAGAAACAACCCAAAAGCCCCGTGGTTGGGTTTTTCCAAACAGTGGAAGGATGTTAAGAATTGGAGTGCCAAAAAGGGTTAGTTACCGGGATTTTGTCTCTCAAGTACAGGGCACTGACATGTTCAAGGGATTCTGCATTGATGTATTTCTTTCTGCAGTGAACTTGTTGCCTTATGCTGTCCCCTATAAATTTGTCTCATATGGGGATGGTGAAAGCAATCCTAGTAACACTGAACTTGTCCGTCTTATCACAGCGGATGTGAGTATCATTACAATAACTTGTGGAGTTTGGCTGTTTTATGGTACTTCTGAGACAAGTTTTTCTTTCCATACAGGTTTTTGATGCTGCAGTAGGTGACATTACAATTACAACAGAAAGAACAAAGATGGTGGATTTTACTCAGCCATATATTGAGTCTGGTCTGGTGGTAGTAGCGTCGGTTAAGAAGATGGATTCCAATGCTTGGGCATTTCTTAAACCATTTACGCCAATGATGTGGACTGTCACAGCTATCTTTTTTCTATTAGTGGGAGCTGTTGTTTGGATTTTAGAGCATAGGCTGAATGATGATTTTAGGGGAACTCCCAAACAACAAATGGTCACAATTTTGTGGTATGGGAATCTGGTCTTTCTCTCTATCCTCCCTTTCTCAAGCTCACAATATTAACTCTGCTGTGTATGTTGCTGATGAATAATAATAGTATATCAATGTTACGTTTACACTCGGTATCAACTTACGGCTTTAGATATGTTTGTAACTTCTATTTGTGTTTATTTGACAGGTTTAGTTTTTCGACCATGTTCTTTGCTCACAGTAAGTGCCAATCCTTTGTCTTCTTTGATATATATGGTCCCAAGTATAAGTGGTGGCTATACTGGGTTTATGAAATACTCTTTTCTGTACTATGTAGGGGAAAACACAGTGAGCACTCTTGGTCGCTTTGTGCTGCTTATATGGTTATTTGTAGTTCTAATAATTAACTCAAGTTACACAGCTAGCCTGACATCAATCCTCACAGTGCAACAACTTTCTTCACCTGTTAAAGGCATTGATAGTTTAATAAATAGCAAAGAGCCTATTGGCTACTTGCAGGGTTCATTTACTCGAACTTATTTGATTGAGGAAATCGGTATTGACGAATCCAGACTGGTTCCTCTAAAAACCCCGGAAGAAACTGCAAAAGCACTAAAAAATGGTCCCCATAAGGGTGGTGTTGCTGCATATGTTGATGAGCGTGCTTACATAGAACTTTTCCTTTCTAGTCGGTGCGATTTCAGCATTGTGGGTCAAGAGTTCACCCGAAATGGTTGGGGTTTTGTAAGTATCTCCTTACAGTAGTCCTAATTTTCCTTACCTTTTTGCCTTCAAAGTGAACTTTGGAACCTGCCATACTTTTCACTTTATTTTCTTTTCTATTCATCTCTTTGTAAAGGAAGCGTAAATGCATTTTTCTCTTGACTATTCTGGTTGAAACTTTATTTGGTGGTCCAATAGACTTCTGGACTGCCAGAGTTTAAAATAAATTTCCTACATAGTAATATATGCATATATTAGTTTAGTTCTTGTATTAAGAAGTAAGTTTAAGTTTAATTTATTCTTAGTACACTAAACTAAGTCGTGTATATCTTGTCTCTGGGTGGTCTAATCTGATAACGAGTGATACTATAGGTCTATAAAATCTCGTTAGGATAAGTTTTGATATCATATTAAAAAATGAAAGTTTAAGTCTAATTCATCTTCTCAAAACTATCTTATAAGGTAAGCATTGTTCTTACTTATAAATTGTTAATTGACTTTAGCGATATGAGATTTTTAACAAATTATATTGTATCAAATGTAGCTAATTTTCAATGTTTTCATCAGAATTTTCCTTCCATGTTTGTTGTTATTCGGCAACTTTCCCAATTCAACTCAAGAATTTAATCATACATTTAGGCCGTGTTCTTTGAAGCATGTATCCTAGCAAAAAAGAATAATCAATAAGGGGGGTCATGGAACCTTTACTTGATTTGCTGGAGCATAATCTCTTACCTATGAACTCCTTAAATTGGCTAAATTGTTGTTCTAGTTCTGGCAGAAAAAGTTGGCAGAAAGTTACCTTTTACACTTTGATGTTTTGTTAGAACATTAATCTACACCATGATTAATTTTTTCTTGCCCTTCATTTTTCTTAGGCCTTTCCACGGGACTCACCGTTAGCAGTTGATCTTTCAACTGCCATATTGGAGTTGGCAGAGAATGGAGACTTACAAAGGATCCATGACAAATGGCTTTTGAGCAGTGCCTGCTTATCACAAGGTGCAAAGCTTGAAGTGGACAGACTGAAGCTGAGAAGCTTCTGGGGCCTCTATCTGGTGTGTGGGTTGGCATGTGTGCTTGCCCTCCTCATATATCTTGTTCAGACCATGAGACAGTACTCCAAGCATGGCCGGGAGGAGCTGGAGTCTTCTGGGCATGGCTCAGGATCTTCACGTCTGCGCACATTCCTTTCCTTCGTAGATGAAAAGGAAGAGATTGTTAAGAGCCGTTCCAAGAGAAAGAAAATAGAGGGCCTGTCCTACAGGAGCACAAGTGAGGTAGGATCATCCATCGCCTGCAACAAAGGATATTCTCAGGCATCATCAAACAGAATTGATTCAGTTACTGAAATCTAACTGTTGCATACTTATTTGCTCCTCATAATTTTGTAGCCTCTTGTACTAACGGCTCCATTGCAACTGCTGGGTTCCTGCTACATTTTGTTTTTTCTTTTTTAGTACATATAATTGTAAGATATGTCAATTTGTGGGGAACTGTAATCTAAGCGTGGGACAACTTGGCTTTGCAATTTTTGTTGGTACTTATAGTTGTGTATTATAATATTGAATGAAATCGTCTAATTTTTATTTAGAATGCAACAATTGTTGGCTTTCTTTTATTAGCATAATGGCTGGCCTTAGATAGAGTGGTTTCCTACATAACCTTCAATTAGAATGCATTATATAGATTGTACATTTTAATCCTGGATGAGTAAATATGAAGCATTCTGACACTATTTGTCTCCGTTAATTTATTATATTCTTTACTATGCGATCTTAAAATGAATGATTCAGGATGTTCATCAAATGTAATCAAACTTTCTTAAGATTCAATGTTTCAATTAAATTTATTATGCAATAATAGGTTAAAGATAATTTTGATTTGCTTTTACTCTTTTTAACGTGAGACAAGTAATTTTAGGTTGGACTAATACACACTCACATATACATCATTACATTTTATACAATATCCACATAAACGGCTTCATGTTGAAGCAATACCAAGACACTAATCAACACTTTTAAAATATCTTTGGAAACATTCTTCCTCCTTGCAATAATGACGTATAACTTTGTACACTTCAATCAAGAGTCTTGGGTATCGATTTGCAAAGTATCCACAGAATCCTTCGGGAACAGGTCCCACAAGTTCCTGAAAAATCAATAAAACATTACAAGTCATATCATGTCTTAAAGAATAAAGATATCCAGTTTATGCACGTCGTTTTATTCCTTAATTATTTGATATCTTTGAAGTTTATGCTTAGAAGACTCTACATATATGTTAACATAGATGCATGTTCAAATTTTGTTTATTACAGCACAAAATCAAAATCTCCTAAGAGCTAACACTATTTCAGTAAACAGTACTATAGATATTGAAAAGTCAGTGATGTTGGTCAAGCACATGTAAAGCCTATCCAACCAAAATAGAAACGAAAGAACAAATTTATATGATAAAAATAGTGAACCAAGAAAGAACCTGGATTTCTCGAGGCAATTCTCTATAATGATTTAGTTTGTTTCTCATAACTCGCAACAAGTCTCGAACACTGTTAAAATTATACCGCCGATACTGACCGAGGTTAGCAATGAAAGCTGGTTCCATCCTTTCATCCCATTTTCCACCCAAGGCATCTATGGCAATGCTTTCTAATGTCAGCAAAAGATCAGAATTAATCTCTCTACTTTCCACTTCCACCCTGTCACTGGTGTCTCGCAAAAAGGATAGTCGCATCTCAGAACTCCAGAAAAAAGGATGGCACAATACTTCAGTCGCCTTTGGCCTGGAAATAAAGTAAGCAATTCTTAAATGAAATTGCTAGAGATATAACAACATTCATGGACCTCTATCTAAAAGCTAAAGCTTTTTAAGACAGTTTATCTTTGGCAACACATTCTTAAAAAGGGTTTTAATAAACTACTAAAAAGAAGACACATACTTAAAGGTGATCTATGTTTGAACTTTGAGACCAAAATAAGGTCCACTCTTCATCTTATGTTATTGTTCATAAAAGTTATATGTTATTGTTCATAAAAGTTATATCTGTTTGGACTTTGAGACTTCACCATTTTATACCACATACCAATTAGAAGAGTCAAAAGAAAATGCAAATTGTAAGGTACATGAAAATATATTTCCATTCTCCAAAAAACACACTGAATGAGAATGATTTACCTTAGATCAGGGTAAGGGTCTAATAAACGACTAATAAGATCTTTGGCTTCAGGAATGAACTCCACTAAGGAAAGGTCCATGAGATTTTTTGAAATATTGACATCCCGTTCAATACGTTCTCCAAATGGATGTCTTCCCCCAGTAATGCAAAAAAAGAAGACGCAACCTAAACTAAATATATCTACTGCCCGTGTTTGACGTCCATGAACAAGTTGTTCTGGTGCTTGCCAACCTGAACTGCCACCAACTGCAATTTATAGCAAGAGAACAATAAATTAATCAAAGTCCAGCAGATTAATGTGTAGGATTAAAAAAAAAACTGTTCAAGCTGAAATGATAAAGAAACAAATAAAGGAGAAAGTGAATAGATAAACTTTATAGATCACTAAAAAGTTGAGTCAGAAATCTGAATGATGAGATTGGGTTCACATGGAATATTAGTGACAATGCTTTGATAGGTCATAAAAAGGTTTAATAATTTTTTGGGTAAAATATATACATGTAATGTTACGATTGCAAACATTACTGGTCTTAATACATCACCTATAATTTTGTTTGGATTTTACTCACATTTATTAATTTGTCAATTAACCGCTTATATGAACATTGCCACATGCAAAAGATAAGTAATGTTTTAGTTACTTACGTATACAGCAAATCCACGTGGCCTTTTTTTTGCATTGTTTTTAACTAAAATAATTTCTTTCAATACAAAAGTAATATTTATATTCACCTTTTTTAAAGACACTTTCTTTTAGAACTAAAAGCCATTGAGTCTTCCTCTCTTGGACCATGTTTTGATTGCCTAGACAAGAGAAGATGGTGATCGAAGACCAAAGAGGTTATTCTAGGGTTGTCCAAAGTGGAGGATAGGTTATAGACTCAAGAACTTTTAAAAGATCTAAAAGTTCTTGGTTTTGGTTCTTCATGTCTCAAAAAGTCTACTAACCCTAATTTCTCTCTATACTTACACAATTATGTAAGCATATGACCATCAAACTTTCAAGAGATAGTGACACTAATAAAGTTATAACAACCCCATAGCAATTTTGATTTTGCCAAACTTTGATTTGCTTCCAAGTAAGCTCGTATGAAAGTAAGAGAGAATGATATCACTTAGACAACACAAAAGAACTAAGGGTTTTGGTAGAGAAATGAGACAAATATCACTCTACATAACGAGTTTAGATAGAAATGGTATATATGATGTGACACAAAATACTAAACTAATGTCTTTATTTATACAAATAATTATTTCAATTAATCAAATATTGACTCCATAAGACTACTAACCCAAATCAAATTAGGAAACAACTCCTAAGATTGCTTCCTCAATTAGATCACAAATTTAATGAAGTAAATTATAATGATCTTATCAAAATATGCACAAGATGAGTAAAAACATTTTGAACTACGGTAATGTCATCACCTCAATAATCTAATTATACACATCTCATGCTAGATTTAAGTAGCTATTCACATGAAAAATGTTATGAAAACAAATAAATTTGTTATCTTCTACGGAATACTTACTCGTTGCACTATTACCCAATGAAGACATATTTTCAAGAAGACATTTGCTAATTCCCATATCAGAAAGTTTTGCACATAAGGATCTTTCCTTGATTATTAGAACATTTTGTGGTTTCATATCTCGATGTATTATTCCTAATTCATGCAAATGAATGACCCCGGAAACAATGTCCCTATAACACAATACGAAAAATGAAAGTTAGTTCAACAAAAAATAGTAATAATATATAGTTAGATAGCAAACTTCCATGCATGAGCTTCCATAAAAGGAAGATTTATCTCCCTCAGTCCTCAAATGAATTGTATCAATTACATGACTCTAAGTTGTAACTGAATATGTTTATTCTTAGGTTTTTTTTTTCTTAACCACTACGTTTTGCTCCAACCAAATCATAACTTATTACCTTCATTTTATTATTTCATGACTCCCTCAATACTCATTTTATCCCCTTGGTTACTTCTCCTATTGCATTCAAAACCAAAAAATATATTCTAGTCAATTCTATCTAATCTTAGTGAATTTACCTTATCCACACTTATCATCTACCATCTTCTTTCCTTAGTTGCAACAACGGTCCTACACATCAATAGGGACATTTTTTTGGCCGAAAGCAAAACTACCTTGATGAGATCTCACATCAACTATAGGTTTGAATAAACTAAAATTTATAAAGAATTTGACAATCCTCACCTCATGAGTTAGTTTTTGGGATTGACTTAGGCTTGACCCAATCTCAAGAAGGTATCAAAGTCAATCACAAATCTAAATTATAATTGAGACAACCTCAACTATCCAAATATCTACCTAACCTAGCCATTTTTCTAATGCATTCAGATGTTTAATCTACGAGTGAAAGGGTGTGTTAAGATTCTACATCAATTATAGATATGGCCAAATTAGAACTGACAAAGGCTTCAACATCCTTCACCTCATAAGATAACTTTTAGGATTCTGTTAGGCCTTGTCCAAATTCAAGATGGTACCAAAGCCTATCACAAATCTAATATCATGCAAAATAAAATCTTTTTTTCACAATATATGCTTATTAATAAATCATCAAATAAAGAAACATAATACTAACCTCATCAGTTTTAGTAGTAGAGGAGATGGATAGCCATTTTCCTTCCAAAGACAATGTTTACTATCCTTTCCTATCTCCATTTGGGACTTAATCAAACACCTAATACCTTGGTCCTTTCTAAACGCAGACTTAACTGATATATCTGAATAAATCTGAACCAAATCATCTAAATTGCATGTACATCGTTCCAAAGCAAGGTATACAAAATTGTTATCGTACTCCACCCCATGCCATCGGACAATATTTGGATGACAATCCGACATGATGAGGTTTTTGATTTCTTTAGAAGCTATGTCATGATGAGTGTTGACAAGACGTTTGATAGCAACTGCTCGGCCTTCATATATTCCCTCGAGCACAATGGTGCCATTACTTCCCTTAGCAATCTCTTTGTTTGAAACAAATAATTTACCAATCTTTCGTCCATCAATATTTTCGATAACAGGATTGAAGTTCTTCCATACTTCATCATTATCTTTTTGTGTCAGAGCATTCTCATTCTCTAAAGACAGGTGATTTTCCATTTTATTGACAATGCCATTTTTCCTTCCTGATTTATGTGTTTTCTTTTTCTTATCAGGTGAGCTTTTTAATTCAAACTCACTGTTTTGGTCTTTCAGTGTTTCTTGATCCTTAAGCACTAGAGGATAGATGTGTGAAATTGCCAAAAGAAATACAGTAAACAATACAAGGGGTAATGGAGTTGGCCATTCATATGTCCTATTCAAATAAATTTCCCTTGGTGTAGTAATCTCGATCAGAAGTTGAGGGAGCATCATCTTATCATTATCACCATTGAATAATCTATTAATATTTGGCTGCAAAGGAAGTCTTAGATTTGAGTAGGGCACTGAAAGCATATCATTTTCATGATAATCCCAAAGTAGTTTTTCAGTTAGTGAAGGTTCAAATAGAAAATTCTTTTTCAACCGGAAGACTTCTTGTATCTCTTCACATGGGTATGGCATCGTAAAATTGAGGCCCCTATCAGAAACATACTCATCCTCTATATCAGAAGAGGAATGATTGCATAATAATACAGCCTGGAATTCAGCTAGTGCCATAGTCCACAAAACTATTCCTGAGCTAGGAGCAACAGATTGAAGAAAATAATCTGTCCTGAAAATCTTAAGCAATGGTTGCGGTGAATTTAGTTTCACAGACTCAGCAAGATCCCTATTCTTTATGTTGGGGATATTTGTAACACTTTGCCTCCCATCACTCCCAGGCGCAGAAGCATTAACAGGATCAGACATCACATGGATTTGAATGATTGATCCAGTTGTAGCATCAACTTCAAACAAAGTGCTTCTTTTGGATCCAAGTGTCACTGCTCCATCATCTGAAAGGGTAGGAGTACGAGCTACAAATTCTGTAATAGATTCTGAGATTCTCTACAGATATGACAAACCAATCAACAGAACATGAAGTTCAGTATTCATAAGAAAATAGAGGCACTTCGAGAAACATAACTTAAAAAACTCTCCTGGTCATATTAAATATTATATTTGTTTAAATTAAAAAGAAATAAAGAACACTCTACATCACTGAACTATCAAAGAAACTTTAGAATAAGTAATTGTTCAAACCATGGCAGAAAATAATTGAATAATACAGGGTACCACTAAAATTATCTTTCTATTTGTTTTCTTAGTTATAGGTACAAGAATGTTATATAGAAAGAACAAAATATGTAATTACAAATAGAGTTGGAACGTCCACAGGTCCACAACATGTCTTGAAACCAACAAGCAATAGGAACAACAACTGGTTCATGATTTTTTTCATGCATGTTGACTTATCTCATGTCCTTAGGATGCAGCTCTTGCATATATGCTTCTTGAAAATAATATATGTAATTAATTCAGAATTGTATATGTATGCACAGCTGAAATGCTTCTGTGTTAAAGCATTTCACAAATTTCAGTCTCTATTCAACTACCATAAATTGAATTATGTGCATTTCCTGTAAGCTTCAAAGCATGAACGATGAAATTCAACTCATGCTATTGAAAGGCTTTCAATTAAGCAATGCTGGATAATTAACAATATTTATTTCAAAAAGCATGGATTGCTTCTTTGAATTCAGTAATTGGTAAGCTACAAAAATTGTCTCTATTTTTCTTATTTTCAAGGGTGTGGGGGATTAAACTGTCACCACCAGTAGTAATACTGCTACTGCAACCACCACCAGCAATACTACTAATGCCACCAAACAAAACACTATCAAATGCTAGATGCATATATCCATTAATACTATTGTTCAAATGGGTATCACTCTATGTTACTTCTGCCAACTCGTATTTCAAACTTGCCAACCATATCCAATAAAAAACAAGGGTAAATTCCAGCTTCCAGGCAAGAGTTAAATTCAAGAAATCGTCTTAAAGCACCATTAACTTTCCAAGCATTAACACAACAATCACAATCTCAGACATATCTTAAAACACATACCATTTTACCAAAGTGTCTGTCATGCATGTACAATGACCAGTCATCCCCACATTCCATGAATCCACTCGGTAGTGCTGCAGATGCATTTTCTTTATCAGTATCCCCTTTTATGGGAGCTCTATACGATTGGTAGATGGGCGATCGTGTCGAGAATGACCATATCACCTTCATGGAACCAGGAGATTTGTCCACCAAATACATAGTCCCATTCAGGGTCACAACCAATGCGGTCGTTGCAACCTTACTATAAAAGCAAGCATTTTACCAAGCAGAATGACACTGTTAGAATGCCGCCACTGGTCAATACAAACAATTAACACTATTACAAATCTTCAAGAAGGGAATCAACATGCACACAAAGACACGGATAATCTTCAAGATTGTACAACATAACCTTATTACCATACACAGCATATAAAATTAGTTAAAACATCACTACTTTTGGCTCAAAAGACGAATCAATATTAAAAATGTGAGCATGTGAGCAGAATTTATTCCACGTGTACTAAAATACTATAATTTATCAAATCATGATGCTATAAAAAAACAAAAATAAAAAAGGTGTCAAGGGATATGATCTTTAAGATTAAAGGAGCAAACAAGAACTTAAATTGCGGTATAAAATATTTTCAGTAAATAAGAGAATGAGAGAGTTGAGGGTACTGACGGTGGAAGAGAGAGAAGGGATCGTGAGGAGGGTCGATGAAGTCCAATGTGCAGGTCGCGTTCTTCATTCTTGTGATGTTTGGGAAGCGTTGTGACTGAGTGTTGGTGGAGGGCGAATGCGATTTGCAAGACAATAAGGAAGGAAAAGCAAAAAGGAAGAAACTTCATAATGGTTGGGTTGCGAGAATGGAAGAGGAGGAAAATAGGTTTATTGGAAGGAAGGTAAGGAAGAACAGTAACAGGCAGCATGCAAGATTCCATACTTCTTCCCCGGTGTTTGGATTCCTTCACCTTTCATAGAAAACTAGAAAGAAAACCTAAGATACAGCTTTGCAGAAAACCAACATACAACATTGCTTGTCTCGGACTTATATGAAACAAAATAAATTAAGTAAAAATATGAAGACGAGGGAAAGAAAATAGGTAAAACAAACACACTACAAATATTTGGTTGAAAAAAAAAAAAAACATGTAAAAAGGATTAAAAATAATATAATAGATAGTATTAATTTAAAAAAAATCCTACTTAAAAATCTATGCTAATTTAGTCATCTTGTTATGTACTAAAATTATTCTTTAATTTTTTTTTTGAATTCTTTATGTTTTTTAAGTAAAGTGAAGATTCACATGAAGAATATGTTTGTATGATAATATAAGAGTGAATTATAGCATCTTACCTTGTTTTTTTATTGTCAGACCATATCTCCAAACTTTTGTATGATTATATGAATTGTGTTTGTCTATTGTGTTAAGCATACTCTTATCCAAGCTGATAGAAAAAACTCATATCCAACAATTTTCATTTTTGGAATTTTGAAGGCATAGTCCGCGATTGGTAAAAAAAACACCTCCATAAAAAAAACAAAAATAAACAGGGTAAGTTTATAACAATATTAAATACTTATATAATTATTAAAAAAAACTTTACAACCTTCCTTCAAAACTTCTCCAATAAAAAAATATTAAAAACACTCAAATATCTACATTCACATCACACTCGTGTTTTGCAACAAAGAAAGAAAATATATCTGACAAATATTTCTTAAAACAATTATAATCGAAAACCTTAACACTTGTAATTTTGTTTGATAATATTAAGCAATGATATTTCTTTAAATATAAATTATGATTCTTTAAGAATTCTTTATTCTGAAAGGGAAAAACAATTCATAAGTATTATTGGAAAAGAGAGTTAAAAAAACTTGTAGAATGTTTACCTTCTAAAAGAAGTTTGAAGATGTTATAGTTACCTACTAAGATAAAATAATTGAAGATGTTATGTTTAATTACAATGAATTATTATACTTTTCATGTGAATCAGTAACCATCTTAAAATAAAACAATCAATTATGTCTCTGTCTAATCAATTATTTATAAAAATAAATATTTCTAAATTATCACAACATAATAGATTATTTACAAAAATAGAGAAAATTAAATTTAATCAACATAATTAATTATTATGTGAAATAATTAATTATTTGCAAGAATGATTAAAACTCAAGTTCAGTTCAATAACATAATCTATAATTACATTTACATAAAAATATAGTTATTTATTATAACGGTATAAGAACTATAAATTTTTACAACAATAATACTCTTTCCAAAATTCATTCCCCACATAATGTCTGTGCACTTTATTTTCCAAACTAACATAATTTATTGTGCACTTTTAGAATTGGGATCCCTGGCTGCAAATTTCTCAATTCTAGATTTGAGATTTTTAATTTTGGAATTTAAACCCAATTAGAAACATAATTCTGAAAGTCTTTTTTTAATTTTTATAATTTTTTAAGGTTTTATAATTTATTTTCATTGTTTTAAAATAAAATAAAGTAAAAATTTATAATTTTTGTATGATTTTTTTTATTAAAAAGCTATGAAAATAAATAAAAATATTGTAAATGGCTTATTATAGATTATGAGAAACTAATTTTCTAAAAATCAAATTTTGACTATACAAATAATGTTTAAAAAAATTAATTAAAAATAGTGAATAAATTTAAATTAGTTGTAAGAGAAAAAAAAAATTAAACTATCTAAATATTTAATTTGATTTAAAGATAATAAAAATATTAAAATTTTGTAAATGTTTATTATTATTGATAAATTAAAATTTGAAATTAAGTTAGAAATGTTAAAAAAAAATTAGATAGTGTAATTTAGAGATTTAAAAATAGGTAAAAATATTTTTTCAGTAAAAACTTGATTAAAAATATAATTAAAATTTGGAAGGATTTATTATTTAATTTTTGTTTATATGAGAGAAGGAGATAAAATAAAAAAAGTTTGTAAGAAAAAAATCATTTATTTTCATCAAATTTATATGAAAAAAAAAATTATTTATATATGTTTTCAAAAATTTAATTAAATGTAATTTGTGAGAGAAAAAAAATTAAACTATCTAAGTTAAATGTAATTTGATTTAAAGATAAAAGAAAATATTAAATTATGTGGATGTTTATTAATAATGATAAATAAGAAATTTCAAATAATTTTGGAAAATAAAGTTGAAAATGTTAAATAAAAATTTAGGTAGTATAATTTGTAGATTTAAAAATCGATAAAAGTAGAAGAATTTTGTTTTTAGTAAAATTTTCATTAAAAATACAATTAAAAGTTGGGAGAGTTTATTTTAAATTTATATGAGAGAGGAAGGTAAATAAAAAGAAGTATGTAAAAGAAAAAAAATATAATTTCATTAAATTTATACCGAAAAAAAGTTGTGATAATAAATATACAGAAAGAAAAAAAAATATTTATAGATATTTTAAGCAATTAATTATAATAAGAAGATAAATAATAAATTATTTTATATTTGTATTTTGTATTTTGTATTTTGTATTTTTATAATAAATAAAAATAATAAATTAAAGTAATTTTACAACTGTATCTTACATTAAAATAAAAATTGGAAGAAAAATTATAAGAAATTATAATATTGGAATTATAATTAAGTTTTATAATTTTTTAAGGTTTTATAATTTATTTTTATTGTTTTAAAATAAATAAAGTAAAAATCTAATATTTTTGTATATTTTTTATTAAAAAGCTATTAAAATAAATAAAAATATTGTAAATGGCTTATTATAGATTATGAGAAACCAATTTTCTAAAAATCAAATTTTGACTTTGAAATGATTTTGGAAAATTAAGTAATAAAAATCTAGATAGTGTAATTTATAGATTTGAAAATAAGTAAAAACATTTTTTTTAGTAAAAACTTGATTAAAAATATAATTAAAATTTGGGAGGATTTATTTTTAATTTATATGAGAGAAGGAGATAAATAAAAAAAATATGTAAGTAAAAAATCATTTACTTTCATTAAATTTATATGAAAATAAAGTTGTGATAATAACATAGAAAGAGAAAAAATATATATTTATAGATATTTTGAAGCAATTAATTATAATGAGAAGAAATTACAATAATTTTGTAATTATATTATATATTAAAATTAAAATTAGAAGAAAAATTATAATAAATTATAATATTGGTGTTCGAATTAAATTTTGTATTTTTAGTTTGTTAAAAAAATATTTGTAATAACAAAAATGAAATAAAATTGTTCGGTATTTCTGTAAATAAATATTAGAAGATGCAGATAAATTAAGGAGATGGGTATTCAAAGTGGACGCCTTTGTCATTTTCTATTATCCGACCATTTGTAAAGACAACAACAAGATCAGAATTGTAAAAATTTTCAGTGTCTATTATACAGAGATAGTTCATTTGAAGATAAAAGCAAAAGTTATGGAAAGAAGGGAGAATGGTTTGAAAGTGGTGTAAGGGTTAGAGGTTGAATTTATAGTTGGATAATGATGGAGATACAGATAAAAATGGTTGCTTATGATGTGTGAAATGAACTATGTAAAAGATGATGGATTTTTTATGTGTTGTCATATCCACATTAAAAAGAGAACATATTGGTACATTGGTGTTGATGATAATCCTAATGTATGGAATCTATTTTTGATAATTGTGTTGTGAGGAAAAGAAATAATGGAGGAGTGATGTACGAAACACAATTATGGAGGAGTGATGTTATAATACACATTATTGTCTTGTGTGGCTTCAGGAAAAGCAATTATAGAGAGTTGTGTGGCTTCAAGAAAAGCTATGGACGAGTGATTTGATGATGTAAATTATTGTCTGGTGTGACCAAAGGAAAGACAATAATGGAGAAGTGATGTGACGGTGTACATTATTGTACTATGTGACCTGAGAAAAAATAATTATAAATGTGTGATGTGATAATACACATTATTTCCCTGTGTGGGTTTAGGGTTTAGGGGCTACACAAACCACGAGGCATTGTTCACCCACATGATTGTCTGAATGTTGTAGAGATTCTTTGGTAGAGTGTAAAGCCCAAAGCAATGTCCCAGATTGAATACGTCCCATCAACGCTCCAAAATGAACTTTCACAAAGCATGATGCACTATTCACCCATATTATTTCCTTAATATGGCAGAGATTCTTTAACAAAGACCCATCCTATAAATTAACGTTGCAGATTAAATGTACCATCATTAATGGTATAAAATTAACTTACACAAACCACGAAACATTATTCACCCACATGATTATTTGAATATCACGTAGATTCTTTAGCATAGTGTCAAGTCAAAAGCAATGTCTCAGATTGAATTTGTCCCATCAACACTCCAAAATGAACTTTCACAAAGCACGAGGCACTATTCACCCACATTATTTCTTGAATATGACAGAGATTCTTTAACAAAGACTTATCCTATAAATTAACGTTCCAGATTGAATGTACCGTCTTCAACGATATAAAATTAACCTACACAAACCACGAGGCACTGTTCACCCACATGATTGCCTGAATATCGCAGAGATTCTTTAGCATAGTGTAAAGCCCAAAACAATGTCCAGATTGAATCTGCCTCATCAACGCTCCAAAATGAACTTTTACAAAACACGAGACACTATTCACCCACATTATTTCCTGAATATGGTAGAGATTCTTTAACAAAGACCCACCCTATAAGTTAACGTTCTACATTGAATGTACCCTCTTCAACGGTATAAAATTAACCTACACAAACCACGAGGCATTATTTACCCACATGATTGTCTGAATATCACAGAGATTCTTTAGCATAGTGTAAAGCCAAAAGCAATGTCCCAGATTGAATCTGCCCCATCAATGCTTGATAATTGTTCATTGTTGGTTAATTATATGCAGATTTGTTAGGATTTTTAGCGGTAATTTTGTTTTAATTAGAGCTTTTTAGGGATTTTGTTTTAGTTAGAGATTTTATTGTTAATTTTTCCGTTTAATGTGTTTTGGTTGTGGAAAGAGAAAGTGCTGTTGAGAATTAGGTAAGATTCGAAGGAAGAGAGAACAAGAAGTGTTGGAATTAAAGAAAGAGCAGAAAAACATATTATAAGTGACTTCCTGCTTAAGCTAAAAGAGTAGCTTGAGCTAAAACTCACTTAAATCATAAAGAACTCCTGAACGAAAGCGTCAACGCCACTAAAGGTGTGAAGTACGAAATAACGGTCGCTCTGTAACAGACAACAGGGATTTTTTATAAAAGAGAAGCTAGGTTGAACATGGGGGCATCTATCATCTTTTGGAAGATCTCTTGAAGTGCCGTTGTGATCAAGAATTTTTCCTTTTCCTTTTCTATTGTATTTTCATGGCTACCATGCGTAGCTAACTTCTCTTCTTCTTGGGATTGAATGTAAATTCTCAAATTCACATGCACTCTTAATATTGTTTTTATGTCATTTAATTTAAATACCTTTGTTAACGTTTTGTTAAACATTTATATATCTTAGATTTCTCATTTTGACTGGAAAGCATTATTTGAAATTGGAACTAAACGTTCAACTCATTGCATGTATACGTTCAGGAATGAAGTGTAATGTAATGATTGTTCATTGCAAATGTTTTTAATGCTAATTAAATTAATCTAGTAACTAGGAATAGAGCTAGGTATTTTAATTTATGAATTTCAATGCTAGAGGAATCAGGTTGAAAATGTTTTGATTTGCACAGAAAGGTAATTTGATAAGATGACATGATTACTTAATTATGAGTGTATGGGAAGGAGAGAGAGTTACAATTCAATCCCAAGGTTTTTAATTATCTTTAATTCATTTACTTATATTTGATTACTGTTAAATTAAGCATTACCTCACAAGAATTAAATCCATCTTTATTAACTGTTTTTGCTCACAATGTTTTGATACATATTCAATATTCAATTATATAATTTGTTCCCTGAGGATACGATACTGGACTTATTGTCTATATTACTTGCGAAATCAGTACACTTACTGATTAAATTAGTTAACAATGCTTCAAAATGAACTTTCACAAAGCATGAGGCACTATTCACCCACATTATTTCTTGAATATGGCAGAGATTCTTTAACAGAGACCCACCCTACAAATTAATGTTCCATATTGAATGTACCCTCATCAATGGTATCAAATTAACCTACACAAACCACAAGACATTGTTCACCCACATGATTGTCTGAATATCGCAAAGACTCTTTAGCACAATGTCAAGCCAAAAGCAACGTCCCAAATTGAATCTGCCCTATCAACGCTACAAAATCAATCAAGACCATCTATAAATTTAACTTCACCAAATCTCACCATTCATGGTATTATAGAAAACACTCTTTGTGACTACAATCTTGAACTATTTTTCATTGCAAACTAAGTTTCACTCCAATAATATGTTGTTGTGGAATCAACAAAAACATAGGTCTGCATACATTGCCAGTATGGTAAGTTTATTACATAATTTGTTTTCCAAAATCCATTTATTTGTTAACCTTTTCATATTAATTTCTTCAATTTTACAGGACCCCAAAGATGATGTTGTTGAGTCTTACTGTCATTCAATGGTAGAGCCACGCCCTTTAACTATTCCAATCTTTGAGCAAGCAGGATTTAGTGAAATTGCAAAATTAAGGCATTTAAAAGTGGATCACGCCTTAGTAACTTCGTTGGTTGAAAGGTGGAGACCTGAAACTTACACATTCCACTTTCTAACTAGCGAGTGTACCATCACATTACAAGACATTTCACTTCAACTAGGTCTCAACGTAGATGGTCCACCAATCGTTGGCCTAACAATGTTTGATTGGGAGGAAATGTGTGACACTTATCTGGGTGTTGCACCAGTGAAAGGCAAATCACTCATTGGTTCACAAGTCAAACTAAAATGACTTCTACAAAAAATTCTCCCACTGGGTGAAGAGCCAACAAAAGAACAACTGCATGTCCATTGTAGGGCGTACATACTAAGTTTGATTGGATGAGTTTTAATACCTGATAGAACCGGCAACAAAGTTCACCTTACGTATTTACCATTTTTGACTGACCTACGTAAGACAAGGCGATATAATTGGGGTTCTGCTTGTTTGGTTGTGTTGTACAGGGCATTGTGTAGGTCAACAGATGCCAAAGCAAAAACAATGGGTGGGTGTGCATCACTTTTACAATCATGGGCATGGTATCACATGGCATATATTGTGCCTCTTTCCAGACAACAACTTTTGTACCCTCTAGTTTGTAGATGGAGTGGTGGTAGGGTTCTTAACTTCAGAAACGTCTCTCACAATAACCTAGTGGGGTACATATCTATGCTTGACCACATACAAGTTGATTAAGTAATGGAAAAAGTATATTCTCTTGCATTTTATTTGAAAATTTTAAACTTTAACACAAATTTTCTAATAACAATGACAGATTAAGCATGCAAGGTGGATAAACATGTGGAACAACCGTCGCAAACTAACATTAATTGGTTATCCAATTCATGGACCTTTGTTCCACAGTAGAGAGTACATGGAATGGTACATAACGAATTCAATATATATTTTGTTAGTGTCACATCTACTAAATGATTCACGAACACAAAAAAATCCACCACCGTAGCACACATTCCGAGTTACAAGTAATTATAATCATCCACAACAGGATCCTTGTCGACATTCATTTGCAGCTACATCAAATTATTATCCACCACAACAACAACCTTACCGACATTTGTTTGCATCTGAACAATTCAATACACCTCAACGACAACCAATAATGGACGATAGAAGACAATCATTTGCGTCCAGTTCAACTGATTTCTTTTATAACTTGTTTGGAGCAGATCTAAATACACTACCATCTATTAATAATCACATGAAATATATGATCCAACACACTTTGAAAATGAAGTTGGAAGTTCTTCCGCTACAATGCAAATGAATACAACACCCCCACAATATAAATCTAAGGACGAACCACAACCACAACAGCCACAATCACGACGACACAACCCACCACATAACAGATGTCGTCGCCACTGTGAAACCGGTCACCATTATAGAGACAAACATTTTCTAATGTCATTCAAGATATTATTAGCAACAGTTCAAGTTATTAATAAATAAGTTCACCTATTCTTTCCAACATTATCCATTTAGTCAATACTTATTCAAAACAAAATTTTAAATTTTTAAAAATCACTAAAATTTTACTAACAACATTATCATAAAAAAAAATTTACATATTATTTTTGAATTTAATATAACTTTATTAATTAAATTTACTATTTTAAAATTATCAACTGCAATAATAATATTAATATTATTTATTTTTCAATAATAAAATTAATAGTATTTATTTTTAATTTTCTTCATTCTCACAAACAAATAACATTTTGAACTAAATATTTTTAATTATTTATTTTATATTTCTTTTCGAATTAGTTATTCCTTTCTTCAATATATATATTTCCTATTTTTTTAAGCGCGATAAACATTTTAATTTATTTTTGTTGTTGCAATTTTTTTAATAAACTTAAAATACAAAATTTAATTATAATTCCAATATTATAATTTATTATAATTTTTCTTCAAATTTTTATTTTAATGTAAGATACAATTATAAAATTACTATAATTTATTATTTTATTTATTATAACAATAAAAAATACAAAAATAAAATAATTATTATTTATTTTCTTATTATAATTAATTGCTTAAAATATCTATAAATAGTTTTTTTTTTCTATCTGTATGTTTATTATCACAACTTTTTTTCGGTATAAATTTAATGAAATTAAATGTTTTTTCTCTTACATAATTTTTTTTATTTACCTTTCTCTCTCATAAATTCAAAATAAACTCTCCCAAATTTTCATTGTATTTTTAATAAAAAATTTACTGAAAACAAAATTCTTTTACTTTTACGATTTTTAAATCTACAAATTATACTACCTAAATTTTTATTTAACATTTCAAACTTTATTTTCCAAAATCATTTCAAATTTTTAATTTATCATTATTAATAAACATCCACAAAATTTAATATTTTTTTTAATCTTTCAATCAAATTTCATTTAACTTAAGTTTAATTCTTTTTTCTCTTACAAATTACATTTAATTCAATTTTTGAAAACATCTATAAATAATTTTTTAATATAAATTTGGGGAAAATAAATGATTATTTTTACAAACTTTTTTATTTATCTCCTTCTCTCCTATGAATTAAAAATAAATAATAAATCCTTCCAAATTTTAATTGTATTTTTAATCAAGTTTTTACTGAAAAAAATATTTTTACCTATTTTTAAATCTATAAATTACACTATCTAATTTTTTTAACATTTCCAACTTCATTTCAAATTTTAATTTATGAATAACAATCAACATTTATAAAATTTTAATATTTTTATTATCTTTAAATCAAATTAAATATTTAGATAGTTTAATTTTTTTCTCTTACAAATAATTTTAAATTTTTTTTCACTATTTTTAATTAAAATTTTCAAAACATTATTTATGTAGTAAAAATTTGATTTCTAAAAAAATAGTTTCTCCTACTCTATAATAAATATTTACAATATTTTTATTTACTTTCGTATCTTTCAAATAAAAAAGTCACACAAAAACTAAAAATTTCTACACTTTAAAACAAAAAAAATTTATAAAACTCAACAAAAAAAACTTTCATAATTTGGTTTCTAGTAATGCGAATTCTGAGTAGGTTTAAATTCCAAAATTTCAAATCTCCAATTGAGAAATCTGCTGTGAGGAACCGAATTTTAGGTGTGAACAGTAAATAATGTTAATTTGGGAAATAAATCTACACAGGTGGAGAATAAATTCTAAAAAGAGTATTATTGCTGTAAAAATTTCATAAGAACTAACATTCGTTTTAGCCTCTAATATTTGAGAATCTATAAACAAACTCATACAAATGGATAAGATGGATTTTTTTCTTTTATTTGAAAAAAAAAACTCATTTTTAATTAATAAGTTACACGCTATTTATATTTTTTCATGAAAGTCTCTTTTAATGGTACTTAAAGCATTATATATTAAATTTTTCTTAAAAAAATATTTTTTTTAATTTCTCAATTATTAACTGAGATAATTTGTCTGAAATCATGGCAAATAATACAAATTACAATTTTTTCATTAGATTTCAATAGTATCTACCAATTATTTGTAAATAAAGCAAGAACTTATACAATAAAAATGTATACTTTATTCTCAAAAATAATTATTAAATTTATTTTATAAAAAAAATGATAATGTTACAACTATATAATTCACTTTTAAAAAGATTCATAATATTTTTTTTCAACTAATAATTACGAATAAAAAATAAAAGAATCATGAAAAAAAAACATTATAGTGTTTATAAATTTTTAATTTTAAAAATAATATATAATTATAGAATGAATCAATGTAGTAATTCTTATTTATGTATATATTGGTATTTTTGTGACGTCCCTCATCTCCAGAAGCATATTTTCTTTTTCTCTCTCCTTCATGCCTCCCTTCTTCCATCAAAATCTCTCTCCTTTCTCTTTAACTTTTCTCCCTCCATACGTCATCTGTTTTAGAATCTGATCATACCCTGCAGTACCTGAGGAGTTAATGATCATTTCTAACCTATCAGAATTTCAAACAGAGTAAGTCCATATTTGCTCTAAAGATCCCTTATTCTCTATTTTTTGCTAAGTTTTTGTCATCAATATTAATGGGAACAGTTGAGAAAAGTGTTTTTCTCAACTTGATTAAGATTATACTAAAATTTGGTTTTGTTCTGATAACTTTTTCTAGATCCCTAGATTTTGAGATTAGCATCTTTATCGGGTGGAGAATTGTTGTAGAGATCTTCATCAGGTAAGGGAAGCTAGTA
>Ga0209489_103779_pt1 | contig 28903 bp, 15 predicted proteins | sample SiratrowhiteBW_FD_187527 | JGI IMG/M metagenome (GOLD analysis project Ga0209489, IMG submission 187527) | Root nodule microbial communities of legume samples collected from California, USA - Siratro white BW (SPAdes) (version 2) | ecosystem: Host-associated > Plants > Roots > Nodule | place...
ATATATATATATATATATTGTTTGTGTGTTCGTGTAATACAAAAAGTTAGCTTAATTCCATGTGCATGTACCGTTTGAACATATTCATGTTTTGTGAGATATGAAAAGGAGACAATATAGTATTGTATCGTCTATTAAACGTAATACTTGCATATTACGTGATTTGTTTGTTGAATTGAAATTATCATCTTATAGACAAAACATAATTATATTTTATGCATAGTTATTTTTAACACTTAATCAAAACTAGAGGTATTGGACTTTTTCCTAACAATATATCGGCAAATTTCTCAAACTGGTGTAATTTTTATCTAAAATTCCTGAAATAGTACATTTTTTTATTTATTTTCGGATATGGGTAAATCGTGCATACTAGACACGATATCATTGTGAAGAAATCGTGGCCCTATTGCACGAATTAATTTAAGATTAAATGAAATCAGCAAAATTTTAATTAATGAGTTAATTAAAATCGTGAAAATACTATACAATTTGTAGGGTGGTTAATATTCTCCACCCATTCCTCTTCTGATTTTTCCCAGGTGTGGTGTATTACTAATGTGCAACTAAAATAAATGTACAAAGTCATTTTATTTATTGACAAATATGTAATGGTTGAAATTAATTCTGATTAAGTAATTCAAATAAATATAAAGTTAATTTGAATAGGATGATTGTTACATGTTGGGAAGAAAAGTTACCTGCTATGAATTTAGTTCCTAATATAGAAATATATTTAGTTACTAATAGATATAATTTAAAAACTAACAATAAATTTATTTAAAAAATTATATAATATTTTTAAATTTTTCACTCTAAATTTATTGTTAAATATTAATTTTATTTTAAATTATTTTTATATTACTAACTAAATTCAAATATCCAACTTACACTTAATTTTGCTAAATATATTTTATTACTAAATTTTAATTTAATTTAATTTTTTTTCAACATCAAACTTACTCTTAATTTAATTCAATATATAAATCTCATACTAACATCATTTTTTATTTTAATTTAAATAATAATCCCGTCAACCCTTTTATTTTAAAATTTAACTTCACATTTATTTTAATTACTTAATCAAAATTAATTTCAACCATTACATATTTATCAATAAATAAAATAGTTTTGTAACTGCCCATTTATATTAGTTGACTAGTTGCAACACATCACACATGAAAAAGAAGATAAATGAGTGGAGAATATCAATCACCCTAAAATACGATTTAAATTTAATTAACTCATTAATTGAAATCATGGTACTAAAATTGTGTTCTCTTTTCATGATTTCATTTAATATTAAATTAAATCGTGCAATAAGGTCACGATTTCTTCACAATCTTCACAATGATATAGTATTTTTTATGCAAGATTTACACATATCAGAAAATAAAAAAAAAACATAATTTTTAAGAATTTCAGATAAAAATTACACTAGTTTGGAAAATTTGCCTAATATATCTTTGCAACACTTTTCGGTTTGATTGAAAACTTTGTTTATGTTTTTAATAATTTACATATTTTAATAATAATAATTTTAACTTTAATTATGCATCTAAGTAAATAAATATATTGATATATATTGTATTGGATCATTTCATAATTTTTGTTTATAATATGATAATTAGTAAATAATTATGCTATGAATATGTGTTAAATATTAATTTATTTGAAGGTTGAATGTATCAACCAAAACAAAACAAAATTTAAAAAAAAAAAAATACATACGATGATTATTTCTCTTAAAACTGCTGTCATTTTCTGCATCAACGACAATTATATATAAAATCTATATATGTAAAATGTTTTTTTTATAGTTTTTTTTTTCTCATAATTTTGACAACGATTCGGACGGAAACTGTGGTTATATATACTATATTTGAAAACGATGTCTCCTTTAACCGCAATTTGAAAACCGATGTTAAAATCTTATTTTAACCGTCGATGTAACTTGCCACCTTCTTATGTTACAAAATTAAGTAAATCCAATATCTTTTTGCCAAAATACATATGATTCACCAGTATCCTGAAGTTTCACCTCAAAGTATTTTAACTTAATTGAAAGGTAAGTTGAGTTCAGAAAGATTGTTTCTATCAACAAATGAACTTAAACTATATATTCAACTTTCAATTCAGCAAATTAACTACGTACTTCTACCCAACATGATTAAGTGAAACCAAATTTTGATAAGTTTGCCTTATATTTGATTAAAATTTATTTTTAAAAAATATATAATCTAATTGAAAAAAAAAGGTTTGTTTCTGCTATAAAATTATTTAAAAGCTTTTTTTAATAGGTTATAAGGTTTGTTAAAACTATTAGTAATTATGTCTTCTTTTATATTATTAATATATATGTCTTATATATAGAAAAATCATAATGATCACACTATAAAATCATAATTTATGATCTTATACTTTTTTTTTTTTACTGCAGGACCGATCTTATGCTCTGGACTAACTACAATGGAACCACTAATGTGTTTGGACATGACAAATTGTAAGAATTAATTATTATTTTGTTGTAATTGAAATATGGAGTAGGGAATAGATAAAATTCAAAGGAGAATAAGTTCTTTGTACATTAAATTTTAATATAATTATATTTCTATAGAAACATAATCATTACAAGTTAAATTAAACAATTCCCAAGATATATGTTCATAAAATACTATTTTTTATATTCATAAAATAATAACTATTGGCTGACAATCAAAATTATTAGTCATATCCTTTCTTTATAACAAATAAAATAGATTAATATATTAATCTCTGAAACTAATTATAATTAAAAATATTCCTGTACATTTAATAATATACAATGGTTAGGAGTTAAACTTAAAAATAATTTAAATATGTTTTTTAAACTTTTGAAGTATCTAATAAAATTGTAATGAAATTTTGAATTTTAGTATATCATCATTGAAACAATGTTGATTATAGGGCATATCGGAAGTTATACTAAGAAAATGGCTGGAAAGACATGTAAATTTCCGTGGAGGATAAATGGACCATCAACGACGTATTATAGGTGTCATATGTAATTAGTGTTGTTAGAAATAATTGTTAAATAAGATTATATATCATTTTCTGAAGAAAGCATAGACATAATGCACTAGAAATTTCTATCACTCTAATGAAATATTATATCCTTTTTCTTAAATTTACCTGTTCCTCAAATTTCTATTTATTTTATTCGTTTTCTACACTTTAAGTTCAAATTGTTTATCTGATCAATCTTTAGTTTTTTTTTTCTTGAAGTGAATTTCTTCTTAAATTAAAATTTTATTTTATAATTTTTATATTTAAAGTAATTTACATAATTAACAAAGATTGTGCGTAGTCCTTTATTATAAATTAAATATTAAACAAAAAAATTAAAATGAATAGCCCTAAAATTCAAACAATTTTTTTTTTAATATGGAAGTTCAGATGACGTGTAACGAATTCCATTCTTTTTTCTTCGTGTCATTTTTTCTTACAATAAATGTTTTGACATGTCTTTTTTTTTTTTTTTTTTCTTTTTTTTTGAGACTAACATTATGGGTGGATTTACATTTCAAACAGATCGAACTATTAATGAACACCCATCCTGGTACTAATTGAAAGATCGCTTTCTTTAATAGCTGTCTTGTTAGATAAATCATAATTGTATATTTTAGCTGCTTTGGAAGTTAAATACGTGGATCCTACAAGGATTGAACACATTAAAAATGCAATTGCATTTGTCACCTTTTATTATTGACTTTGAATTTTCAAATAATTTATTAATAACTATAATAAATATTAGTGGTTGCATAATTAATTTGTTGAATTTCAATGAAATTGTTATGCGAAAAACTATAGTCGCTTATGAACCGTCCGGTTAGCCAAAATGATCTAAGCGCTATCTCGGCACTTCGGTAAAAGTTGAAATTACGGAGAGTCCACCTAGAAATTATCATTATAGAAGTCAATTAAATAACCAAGCATAATTAGTGTAACTTGAGTTAGTATAATTTATTTGGACCAACTCTAACACCTATCCAACCCAATATAACTACTATAAATACAAAATCTATAAGTAATGAAATTCTGATTATTGAATTCTGAGAACACTTCAATATATATTTGACTTGAGCATTGGAGTGTCGTTACAAGTACCTCTATTTAGCTTAAAATATTAAGATCTTTACAAATGCTTGAAGCACCAAGTGGAGAAAAAGACGAGAAGTGGAGCATGAGGCAGTAGAAGACCGAGAACATCATAACTAAGGAGTTATTCGGCCCCATAAGAAAATTTTTTGCATCCATCGTGGGATACAAGTAAACTTGATTCAAAGAAGCACATGGTGAGCACGAGGCACATGATGAGCACGGACAGGAAAATCTTCGAATACCAACCTAAGTCGAACACAGATCAGCTGGAGATGGTGGCAAAACTCTGGAGAGAACTGGAGACCCTAAAAAGGAAGAATGTTGAGGAAATAGGGGCTTTACGTGCCGAGAATGTCAAGATCAAGCAGAAGCTAGAGGATAGCGATACATGTGAATATGGAAATGCTATGAATAAACTGCATGGGGTCAAATGAGAACCTTATGAAGCAGACCGAGGTTGAAAGCTTGAATATTGTATGGGAAAGCGGCAACTGACGACGAATAACCTGGGAACCAACTCACAGGCACCCTTTCACAGAGGAAATAATGGATATCTCCTTCTCATGCAATTAGAAGAGCCTGACACTTGATAAGTACAAGGGAAGAATCGACCTTGACGAACATGTGGACACTTATGTGACCCAAGTGGGACTCTATTCATAATACAACGTCGTCCTTTGCCGAGTATTCCCGACCTCATTAAAAGGAGTCGTATTCCATTGATTGTTTCAGCATGCTTGTGGCGAAATTTGAATTGCCCTAGTCAACGTCTAATAAGAGAAAGGAGAAAGAACCTTCATGGAACAATTTAAAAAGGTGGCACTAATCATTTGTAACCTCAGCCTTGAGGTCACTATGCACCACCTGCTTACGACTTTGAGACCGGAACCTTTCCCTGACAATCTTTTCATGAAGCTAGCGACCGACTTGGACGAATTAAGACAGGGACTAGAGAAGTTCATGAAACTGGAAGAGTTGAGAGATTTCCAGAACAAAGCAAGGAACCCCAATGAAGCTTCCCACAAGGGCCCTAGCAAGCCACCACTGATCCCTCAGAAGAAATTCTGTGATACATCATGGTTGCAGCAATTCGTGAAGTATACACCGGTGAACTCACGTCTTGAAAGAGACATGAGTGTGGACCTTATGACCATACTGAGAAGGACGCACTTGCTACCAAACGCTGACCAAAACACACTTTGTTGATATCATCAGAACTTTGGTCGTACCATAGAAGAGTGCCACGCTCTTAAGAACAAAATAAAAAATTTGGTGCAAGTGGGACACCTTCGCCAATTTGTGAAAAAGGAGCATGAGCCTACGGAAGCACACATGAGAACCAATTATCGCGAGAGATTCCACATCCAAAACAAGTGAATTTCGCATAGCATGAATAAGATTTCTTATTGTACCTCTTGCTTTGCTAGTTCTTCACTCTGCCTTTCATCTTGATGAATTTTTATAACCTCTTTGTCAATAGATTCAGGTTCTCAGTATCACTACATTCATCAAAGGTCTCCTCATTGTTATCTTCATCTATAACATTTGTCTTAGGTGCTAGGCTTATAGTTTTTCTCTCAACAATCTCCATGTCCATCAGCCTATTCATCTCCAACTCATGCTCCCTTATCTTTTCCAAGAGTGTTGCAGTGGTCAATGTAGTCAAGTCTCTAGTTTTTGAAACTGTTGTCACTTTGGGCTACCAACTTCTATCCAGGCATTTCAGAATCTTGATGTTTAGTTCCTCTTTGTCAAAATGTTTGCCAAGTCTAATTAGATGGTTGACAATGTGAGTAAATCGTTTCTGCACATCAATAATTGTTTCTCCTTTCTACATTCAGAACAACTCATACTCTTGGATCAAGGCATGCTTCCTAGCCCTCTTTACATCAGTAGTACCTTCATGAGTGACCTCTAGTATATCCCACATCTCTTATGTTGAATTGCATTGTGACACTCTCAAAAACTCATCAAGGTTCAAAACAAAAATTATTATATTCTTGACAATGCAAACATATTGTACTTTCTTATTTTCAACATCAATAAGCTTGTCAAAAGATTTCTCAACATTCACACCATTCACAACAGCCATAGGAACAAATGGACCATTCACAATTGCATTCCAAATCCCACGATAAATTGATTCAATAAAGATCTTCGTTCTTACTTTCCAAAATCAGTAATTCACACCACTGAACATAAGTGGCCTGTTTATTGAGGCTCCCTCTACAAAGGGTAACTTGTTCCCAGCCATGGAAAACTTGAGTAAAATACAAACCCTATCTCTTTATACCAATTGAAAAGATTTTTAGGCTGATTTCAAGAGGGGCCTTAATTGAACTTTCAAAGATTTTTGCAAAATAGTGAAAAGAAATAATAGAAAAAATGTAAGTCCCTTATTAAAACAATTAATAGTGGGAGTTTGGAATGCACAACAAAAAATCAATTAATTGAAGTGCAAAATCAATCAATTAAAATACACTTAGAGCACTGCACAAAACATAATCAATTAATTGGATCACATAAACAGTTAATTGAATTTTCTTACAAGACACAATTACACATAATCAATCAATTGAATCAGAAACACAATTAATTGAACAGAGAATGACAAAATCACTATCAACCACTCCAATCAATTACAAAAGCAAAACTGTGAATTTGAAATCTTAAATTCTTCAACAAGACATTCAAACAGTTGAAACTAATAAACAATTGATTAAAAGACTTTAATAGAAAAACACATCTCAAAATTGCAATCAATTAAATGCCAAAAACAATCAATTAAAAAAGCCATAGAATGCCAAAGATAGAACTCAATCAATTGCAATTTTTCAACTTAACACAACAACAGTAATCACAATTAATTGAAACTGAAAAACAATTAATTGATTTTTCAGGAATGAAAAATTGACACTGAACAAATGTATATGTTTCCATAAATTACAGTGATACAAAGGTGAATTAATAGAAATCCAAAAAACTTTTACACAAACACAAACTAATGCAAAACAGAGTAGTCAAAGTTGTAGTAAAGGAAAAATCAACTAATTGAAATGCGAAAACAATCAATTGAATTTTTAACAGCAGTAACAGAAAAGTGCAGAACCAAAACGCGATTCAAGATAGGGTCAAGAGAGAGCAAGAACACCAAGAATTATACTGGTTCACTCTTCCTCAAGAGATACATCTAGTCTATTTGCCAACAAGCAAAGAAATTCACTTAAGAACACCAAGTTCAATCAAATTACAATCAAATCTTGCATCCTGCAAGAACAAAACCTTTGTACCCTATAGAACAACACCTCTGCACCCTGCAGAGACATCACAAATAGTGCAGAACCCTACTGCACACCTACAAATGTAAATCCTATACAATTTGTAGAAAAACAGCCCTCAAATATAATGTATTATCAAAACCAAAAACAACTACTACACATTCACATCAAAATAGTGGATGAAAATGAATGCAGAAGCTTCTCTTGTGATGCAGAACTAGAACACAACATTTTTCACCAAGGATGAGCTTCAAGATTACAATCTTGATCTTTCTAGAATAATCACACTCAAAGCCGAATGATCCACAAAGATGCTCTCTGTTTTTCACACTTAATTCACTCAGAAGTTCTTTGTCTATGTTATGTTATAGGTGGGTAAAGCTCAAATTGTTTCATACTGAGAAACAGTTTTGAAAACAGAAAAACTGACACGATTCAATCAATTGAAAATGAAAATCAATCGATTGAATTTTTCTGTCGACAGAATTTTCAGCAAATCAATTTTAGAAAACAATTAATTGCAGTACTTTGTAAAAGTGATTTTCAAAAATGATTAAGTCCCACTTAAATCTAATTTTATATGTTTTAGTCTTAGTGGATATTTAAAGCTCAATCCAATGGTTCAAGGTGCTTGCTCATGGTTTTAGATAACACCCACACACTAAACCAACTCCCAATGATCTTCATTCTTGGTCCAAGATGACTTTAACAAATACCATAGCAGCAATAGTGCTAACAATCTCTCCCTATTTGATGAAGGCAATCCAGTATGTGTTGAGTTGCATCAAATAAACTTGCAAAAGTTGAATCAGTAGATTTCTGCTCTAATTGAATTCAGAAAATAACTTATTAAAATTTTGTTATTATAACAGGCAATGAAATATTAATCAATTGAACTGGAAAATCAGCTAATTGATTTTCCTAGAGTCGACTAACAGAAAGAGAATAATGCTCCCCCATACTTTGATAGTCCTCCAAAGATTAAACAGTATTAAACACAAACACTCAAACCAAATTTCATTAATATCAAACACTGATCATTACATGAGTAGAACAATACATGATTTAAACCAACCCATATTAGAATCAACTTCAACTCACTTCAAACTTAACCTAGATGAATCTAAAAACAATAGCAACATCATACCAGAAGCTATTAGAACATATGCAGAGAAAATAGAAAATAGATAACAGCAACATAACCACGAGCAGAATGTAGAATGCAACAACCTAGCATAATGCAGCAGAACCAACAACACACAACTTCACCCCTATTATATTCATCAAATGGGTTTGAAGAGACCTATGGCCAACTACATGCAATAAATGCATATGCATGCAAATCCTAGTTGCTTAGGTCAAAGTACAGGTCGCCTAGTTGCTCCTAAATAGCTTCAATTTGTACGTCTAGGTGCTGAAACCTTGCTGGACAAAATTCATGGTGTTTCTCTTATCTTGTCCAATTGTGTTCAGCCTACCAATGACCATTTCTTCAAACCTTGATAAAGGTTCACCCGTGTCCACTAGAGACACATAGGGTATCATAGCAAAAGTTTCTGCAGTTGCAGTAGTTCCACTATCCAATCTCCTCTTCCTATGCTCTACAGATCCAGTACTTATCATTGACCTCTTGAGCCCTATCTTGTGTAAAGTAGCAACAGTAATCTCATTATGAGGCTTCACCACCTCAGTCAACTCATCTTTCAAGTCCACTTTAAAATGCTCCAAGAATTTGGAAATAGAACCACATAGGGGTTTATGTAATCAACAAACTTTCTAGTTTTGTTCATAGACTCCTTGATTACATTGATCCAATTGATCTTGTATCTATGTATGATGCAGTACATCAAGATCAAGTCTTCCATTATCAAAACAACATGGTTATAACCTCTTGGAGTGAGCTACCAAATCACAATGAAAGCAAAGATTGTGGGATTCATAGAGAGTCCTCCAAATGATATCCTCTCATAGCTACACGGCGGTTTCTCAAACAGGACTTGAAAAACTGAATCTTGTTGAAATCCTTCAAAGATCCAGTTTTCCCTTTGCCAACAATTGTGCTCGTGTTTTTCAAGCCAATAACTATTGTCCAAACAAATATAATAAATTCAGATTAAGAACAAATTGAAGATTTGATAGAATATTGAGAAAAATAAAAAGATAAGTTTTATCAATAATTGAAGGCTTTGAAAGGTTTAACAATAATATAATGAACTTGCCAGGGTCAGATCTCATCAATCTTCACTCATGTATTACAAAAGTTATCTGCTTTTCTAAAAATCATCAATGTCAAATCATGAAATTACTCAAACCTGATTTCTCAGCGAATGAGCCTAGGAATCATCTATTAATTGTCAATTCTTTGATCAATTATATAGATGAATCTTGCATAACATAGGGATCTTAGTGACAACAAATGAATCACTCTTTATTCCTAGATATGAGCTTTCATGTAGCAAATTAATTTAGATCTAGATTCAACAGATCTTTTCCAATACCCTTAAGAGTTAATAATCGAATTGTGGATTCACACAACAAGCACAAGCACAAAATTAATAATCTGATGAAATAAAAGGAAAACATGTATGACAGGACATAATTAAGCACAAATATGATTACATTAGAGTTCATAAAGGATTTAACCTAACCCCAACAACAAGAAATTTAGCTCCTTATAGACATGAGAAAACCAAACATTACAAGAAAAAATGATAGAATAAGAATATTACTCCAAACGAACCAAACGAAGCCTAAAGATGTCTTCAAGAGTTAATTTCGTTGTTTGTTCTAACCAAATATATCTAAACCTAAACCCCACAAGTCTATTAAATAAAACAGGAATTCAACGCTCATGCCCGACACCACATGTCATGTCGACACCAACTGGATTATGTTAACGTTCTAGTACTGAGCCTAATATGCTCCGAGCTCATCTTTCTGTGCTAGGCGCTACTGTCACCTCTTTGCTTCTAGAATATTTTTGCAAGTTGAGTCTATGTGATTGGCTTTATTTGTTTCTTTTTCACACTTATTCAAGACTTCAATCCTAAAAGTTCTGATCCAATATTAAGAAAAATTACTAAAAATTGAGAATTAAGCAAGTTCTAAGTGTAGAAAGAGATTATTTTTTACCTAAAAATGTATTAATAATATCATAGAAATTCCTGTATCACATAGTCATCAGATTCTTTGTTTGATGAGGATATAGGTAATGAAAATGCCTTTTTAATAAGTGCAACAATGATCTCTGAGCAGTATTTTATTAAAACAAAAAGCAAAATTTAAAAGTAGTATTTTCAAGAAATAAGAGGCCTAACTTCTATCTAGCTACGTCTAATGAGAATGTCATATCTTGAATAGACTAATTCATTTAATGTTTTGAAAATTAAAAATACGGAAGAAATAGTTGCATGCTTATAAACTTGATTAAGATTGCTTGACGTCATAATGATAATTTTGGACATGAAAGTGTTAGATGTAAACAAAAGAAACAATCATCCATAACTAATAATGCATGACCCAAAGAAAATTTGGGTACCGTAAGAATTTTTCATCTCTGTTGTAGGTAAAAGATAAAAGAAGTGGAAACAAATAAAGTCATAATCATTCGAATTAGTAACATCTCAATAATTGGGAACGTCAGACATATTAACAATTCATAATAGTGAAATGACAAAGTTCTCAATACATAACAATCCATGTGTTTGTCGCTTGAACATATAAGATGCTAATCAAACATAAAATAAGACTACAGAGTCTTATATCATATGTCAAACGAAACACATGCATCTTATATAATCTATTTTGAATATATATTATCGTCTTACAGACGAAGTACGACCATATTTTATACATAGTCATTTTTAGAACACAAATCAAAATTACAAAAGTGAACTTTTACCTAAGATATAAAGAACTTCCCTTACTTCTTATAAAAATCACTTTGGAAGAATAAAATATGAATTTCTTTTTAAGCACTCTATTGTTATTCTAAAAGTCAATAATTTCCTCCTTTAAGTTTCTTCCTTGAGCAACCTTGCTTCAGAGAGTATAAAGCGCTTTTCTAATAAGCTTGGTTAATTTGAAGAATTTTTCAACTCTCATAAACAAACCAACAATTTTATAGAGATAAACAAAAATATTAAGTGAAAAAGCTTGCAATTTGGTCTATTAATAAAACACTCTAGCGTTATTTAACAACCTAAAAGAGTGAACTTATAAAGATAAAAAAATATTAAGCGAAAAAAGCTTGCAATTTGGCACATTGATAAAACACTCTAGCGTTATTTAACAACTTAAAAGAGTTAACTTAAACCTAGTATTAGTCTTAGGATATTAACTCTCTTTACATTAGCAACCTCCTAATTTTTGATAACTTCTTTTGTAATTAAGTATCTTAACTAAGAGTGACTATTGTTCTAAAAAATACTAACTATCTCAATTAAAAATTGTTATTTTAAACAATACTCAATTGTTTAGTCATTTGTATTTTATAATATTAGTTTGTTTTGTGGAATTCAAGAATTGAATGTAATCTTAGTTACAGAGGAACCACTACATAAACTAAAATATAAATCTTTATTTTTCTTTAATTCTTTTAAACTATATATATCAAATTATTATCTAAAATAACAAAGAAGGAATTTCCTTTAAAGAAAATGTAAAAATATGTTAACGATTTATCAACTCAAACTTAATCTTACTATTATATCAAATGTTATTCTTACAAACTATTAAGAAAACTTTTAATATATCATTATGTACAAATAGATCTATTTTTCAATAAAATTTATCTGAATGAAACATTATCTTCTATATCACAAACTTATAAAAATCTAAAATATTTATAAAATTCTAGAAAAAAAACTAAAATAATGATCTATAGAGTAAAATTGAATTTACTCAATCAAAAATTTAGGTAAATTGAAAAAGATTCTTACTCTATCGTCATGTTGCTCGTGCTATTGATAAGAAATGATAAAAAATAATAATAAGAATTAAATTCAAAATAATTAAAAATAATTAAAAAATAAAAGAATACTTTAAAAAATAATAAAATAGTTTAAATTCTAATTTATATATTTATTCTAATTTAAAATTTTAACTTGTATTATATTTTAAAATTATTTCTGTTCAAACAAATCCGGTTAATAATAAACAATACCTTGTACTTTACAAGTATTTTTCTGACCAAGCAACCTTAAACATGCTTTTTATTAGCCAAACCCTGTGGTTTGTCACACTTTACCTCTTTCTATTAGACTTAATCTCCAGCTGTATAAACTCCGACCTCAATAAAATTTTATAAGGATTGGTCATTAAATCTAATTTTATTCTTCAAAATTATTTATCAAAATTTTAGTTAATAAATTATATTCTTATTTCAGGAAATACCATCATTAATTAATGCAATATACCTTATAACAGTATACTTTAAATAGAATTTGAGAAAATTATACCTTGATTTTTTTTTTCAACAGCTATACCTTTATTTTAAACAAACCAGTTTATAAACTAATCAAATTATCTTATAATAAACTTATAGACTTACTAAACACAGTCTCAACAATATTCTACAAATAATGAATTATTTGAAAATAATTTAATTTTTAATATAAATATTTTTAATATATTTATTTCAATGAGTTAAAAAACAAATCAAAACAATTAATTTGGTTAAAAATTTCAAATGGTTTGATCTCTACTTTTAATCTTCGTTTATTTCAATTTTGTCCACACTTCCTTCTTTCTCAATAGCATATTTGATTAAAGAGAATATTAAAAACATTCTAGATCAAAAGTATATGAGGGTGGCAAATTAGCAAAGCTAACAGACTGCATTTACTAGTCAAACTATATGGCCAATACGGAGCACAATTTGCTCAAATTGATCACTTTCCAAAATATATTAAACTGGTATAGTTATTTTTTTTACTTCTTAAACCAGATCTTCCCTTAAATGAATAGTTTTTTTTAGTTAATCAAACAATTTTTCGCACAGAAATTGAATACGAGAAACCGTGTTAAGGAAAATCTTTTTACATGTGTGAACAGATAGGATGTATACTAATGTGATAATTATTATCTTTTGAAATTATTCTAAGACAGGCTGGTTGAAATCAATTATTTTATTTGAAATATTATTAATTTTTCAGTTTAGTAACATTAAAGTTTTGCTTTTAAAAGACGTTTCATATATTAAGTCATAAGAATATTTATAAACTATTTTGATTTCGAGTTATAAGTGATTTAGAGGAGTATTGCAATAAACCTTTATAATCAAGGCTTAGAGATTGGAAGACCCTTATTTTTCTCCGAAAGAGGGTCAATACCTCTACTTCAAATTTTCTAAGTAACTCCAACAATTTTATCTTAAATAATACCTTAAGAAAATATCTAAAAATTAGCAGTACCCTCCATTCTTAAAAGAGAAAAAAAGACAAGACTTTATAAACGACCTACAACATATTTGAATAAATTATTACATTGAGAGGTACTGCTGAAAACAATAAAAAAAATAAGAAAAATATGAGAAAAAATGTTGAGTGTAATTTATTATAAGATGATATCATATGATAATATTTGGGTCCAATCCATAAATGTTATTGAATGGAAGATGTTGACTTGCACGGCAGAGCTTACAACATACATTTCATTGCAATAAATGCGAGTTAGAAGTATGCATTTCTTGAGTACCTAACTATTAAATGCTAATGGGACCCAATTTTTATTCCCATTTTATTCTGAAGCTAATATTCATTCACACACCCATCTCAACCAATTGTGTGCCTTTGGATATGTCCTTTTTTGCTCTTCAAAATTCTTGGTCTGCTTCATCAACATTCAACATTCACTCTCAATCCCCACAAACTTTATGTGATGCCCTAATGATGCAACCATCTAATCATCTAATCAATGTAAAACAAATCTAGGCGTACTACTTATAAAGTGTGCTCCTTAGTTTAATTATTTGACTTTAATTGGGACATATTTCTTAAAAGTCCTTATGAGATTTTATGAGTTTAGAGAAAAATAATAATAAAGTTTCTATACCTGAATCATTATAAAATATATATAAATATATTCACCAAGTCTAAAAGTAAGTGGGGGGACTTACTCAATCTTAATTTTTATTTTATTTTAAATTAACCCGTTCAAACTAATTAGGTAATAAATATATTTAAAATTTTATTAAGAAATTGTTAACATTTTTCTATAATGTATTTTTGAGTATTTCAATCTTCTCTCTTCTCCTTATTAATATGTATAATATGTAATTATTTCATTACGAAAAAATATTATGGATTTTTTTAATGAAAATTTACACTTAAAGAAAATATATTTATATTATAATTATTTTACAATTTAATTATAATGATATTATGATTATATATAATATTTATAATAATTATATATTAAAGTTTAATATAATGTTATCAGTTTATTAAAAGTATTAATGTTCGTAATATTTATTTATATTTTTCATAGTATAAAATTTAATTATTTAAAATGTTAATTAGTTTTTTTATAGGTGATTATATAATAAATAATAAAATATATATTTGTATAATTTTTCACTTAATTATGTTACAAGTATAATAATATTTTTACAAAACCTACGAATGAAAATATTATATTTATTGGTTATTAAAAATATTGATTACAATAATAAAACCTTATATTTTTAATTAAAATAAATGAAAATTTAAATATGTTACTATTCAATTAGAATAAATAAAAAATTAAATATATTTCTATTATAATTTTGATTCTACAAAAAATACTAAACAAATATATATTTTGATTAAAATTACATTTAAAATAAATATTTAAACTTATAAGAAATAAAAATTATGCATTTAAAAGTAATGTATAAATATATGTTTTATTATTTACTATATAATTATGTATAAAAAGTAATTAATATTTTAAATAATTAAAATTTATATTATTAAAATAATAAATTTTAGATCATTAATAAATTTTAATTAGTTTTTTTATAGGTGATTATATAATAAATAATAAAATATATATTTGTATAATTTTTCACTTAATTATGTTACAAGTATAATAATATTTTTACAAAACCTACGAATGAAAATATTATATTTATTGGTTATTAAAAATATTGATTACAATAATAAAACCTTATATTTTTAATTAAAATAAATGAAAATTTAAATATGTTACTATTCAATTAGAATAAATAAAAAATTAAATATATTTCTATTATAATTTTGATTCTACAAAAAATACTAAACAAATATATATTTTGATTAAAATTACATTTAAAATAAATATTTAAACTTATAAGAAATAAAAATTATGCATTTAAAAGTAATGTATAAATATATGTTTTATTATTTACTATATAATTATGTATAAAAAGTAATTAATATTTTAAATAATTAAAATTTATATTATTAAAATAATAAATTTTAGATCATTAATAAATTAATTAAAATATAAATAAATATTACAGAAATAAATAATTTTAATAAAAGAAAGTAAGATTTTTCATAAAGAAATTCTTGTGTGGAGTGTCATTTTTAAATAATGGAGATTTTCATACTAAGAATAAGTCATTATATATATATATATATATATATATATATATATATATATATATATATATATATGAACTATAAAATATACATATTTTTTTAAAAAATATGTATTTTATTATATTAAAAAGATTACATAGTTTTAATAAAATTTAAAATGATATATAATTTTATTTATTTAATTATTCTTAAGATTTATTTCTATTTTTAAAAGAAAAATACATAAAAATCTGTTTAAAGTCTCTATAGCAATAAGATAGGTCGGGAAGTATTTGATTTTCTTTGTTCTTGTTCGAAAAAATGACAAAAATAAATTACATTTTAGAAAAATAAATTAAAAATGAATGTATAATTTTCAAACTCGGTTCTATTGGGATTTTTAGGTAAATCAATGCGAAACCTATCACATTATTTTAAAAATTTACTTTACTTCTATAGTTTAAAATATTGATTTCATGTTTACAATTTAATTTTTATATAGTCGTCCATCATATAAAATGTTTTAACTAAATCACAATGTTGGTTATTAATAAAATATATATTGTTCTATATTAAAGTACATAGATTTTTTTATTAATATACTAACTCTTAGTTTAAATTCTATAACAATATAGATTTTTATTTGTGTTTTGTATCTTATTACAAAATATAATTTATTATAATTTAAGTTTTTATTTACATTTCGTATGTTGATAAAATGAAAAAAAAATTTAAATTTATTACCAAATATTTCATTGCATATTAATATTTTAAATATTAGGGAAACTGAAAATTCATTCAATATGTATTTATATTTGTAATGTACTATATCAGTAAAAAAATGGTCACGATAATATTTTTTAATCATAATCGTATTTTAATTTGAAGAAAATAGACATAAAATAAATTATAATTTTAACTTTTAATAGAAAAACATAGAAAAATTATTTTATAATTATAAAAGGAATTAAATTTTGAGCATTTTTTATTTTTATGGGCCCTATTTGATTGCACCTAAAAAATGTATTAAGGCTCCTTCTTGCTTATGATATTTTCAAAGAAAATGATAGTTTAATATTCTCTAAAAAATAAAGCATTTACTTGACAATTCATTTTAATAAATGTAATAATATGTATTAGTTTTTTAAATTAAAAATTGAAAAAATAAAATTAAAATGTTAATATTTTAAGTTCTTGATTTTTTTTAAGAATCAAAATATCATCACTTTTTTTAAAACTAGTCACTGCTTAGGTGCTGAGTCACTATCTAACAAATGCATATTAAGAATATGTTTTAACATTTCAGAAAATTTAATGAATTAGTTTCGAGTAAATTCTTCCTATTTTTAGATTTTTTTTTGAATAAATAAATTAATTAAGTTTGTCGTACTTTAAACTTTTCTTTTTTATGCATTCAATTCAAATTTTAAAATTGTGATAATAACCCACTTTTTTGCGAATACATTATAACTTCTGTTGCACTCATTGCACGTCAAGATTATGAACTCACCCTAATAATAACAACTTTTGAGATTCATCCACGATAACATTTATTTAAGCACTGCAATTCTTATTCCCCTCCCTAGTGTAATTGAAAATCCACACATTACCAATGTGGACGATGAAGATTTTTGTTCTAAATTTGTCCATATAACACTTACGATTTTGGGTTGGTTCTTGCACATTTATCTATATATTGGGTGTAAAACATTAATCTCAAATAAACATTGTAGTATACCCTTAATACTACTTTAGGAGAAACTTAATTTCAATTGATGCAAATCTACTCCTAATAAATGTCATTTAAGACACCAAAGAAAGATAATATCATAACCCATCTATACATTCTTTATCACATCATCATAGTAATGTGGCATTATTATGAGAAGTTAGTAATTGCATAAGAAATTGTTTACGAGTCACCATCGTCATAATGAGAACAAGATTGGTTCAACCAAAATAGGTGTCCAACTATTTAAACGTTCATAATAATACGCGTTATATTGATGACCCAAACTGAAGGTTGAATTGAAAGGTCTTCGTGTAGCACTAAATGTTCATCCTTTGGGACCATTATGAATTTATTATTACAGATTGCTTATTTCTTACGTTGTCCACAAGATTTTTTTAGCTTTGCTAAATATGTGACCAACTGGATTTAAGGAACAGCACGTGTGCTATTTTGTAGTCAAATTTTTAGGAGGTGTCGGTTCAGTGTGATGCGCGTGCGGTTCTCTATCTCCTATTTTGCATGCGCTTCAGGTTTTCCATTTTGCCAGATAACAGTTATTCGATTCAATTATAATTTGACCAATTCGATTTTCAGGATTTCCATTTTGCCATATAATAATTGTTCAATTTCAATTATAATTTGAACAATTCGTGGTGTTCTTATTTAAAGTATACTTCAACCTAGTCCAATAGAGGTTAAAATTTTCTTATCGAAGTTATATTATTTATAATTTCATTTCTCTTAGTAATCTTTAATGAATTTATTCAATTAATAGATATTCAATTGATTATTAAATGCTAGTTGTCATCCAAAATACTGGACCGTGGATAAATATATTTAAATGGTTTACTATTTACATCTCTTATTTATACTAAAATTATTTTATTTTAAATTTAAGATGGATCAAAAGTCTCCGATCTCTAGTCAAAAAAGTGAAAAGACTTTAAGATTTTTTTTATGTGAAATGTAGAAACTTATAAAAACATTTGTCAAAATAGATCATTTTGAACGTTATGTTTATTCAGAATGTGATCAAAGTCCAATTGGTCTCATTAAATCATTGTTTTTATTTCCTTTCTAATTACTTATCGGAGACTTTATTGCTCCATCTTCTTCCTTTTTTCTCTCTCGTTACTTTCACGTCACCAGTTCGTCTTCCTTTTTGAGTTTCTTGCTTTCTCTTGTGTCTCCTCAAGTGTAGGTACATTTAATCCTTCCCTTCTACGATTATCTTGTTCTTTCGTCTTAAAATTTTCCTTCGTAGCGTCACTTCATTCTATCTCCTCATTTTTATGGTTGTTTTTCTACGATTATTTTTTGTATTTGTTCTCATGGCCTTCGAGGCCATGTACCCTTAAACCAAAGCCAATTTGTTGAAAGAAACCTCAAGATATACTTCTTCTTAAACCCTAAAAATTTTACACGATTCATAAGTCTTTAGTAAAACCAAGAAAGAAATTATCATAATCATACCTTGTGAACCGGGTGAACCAGTCTATAGAGATAACACTAGGGATGTAAAAGACCGCTTTATTTCTTTTATGTCACTTTTTGCACTAAAATAGAAACATATGTCTATTATAGAATTTTTGTGTGATATAGTTACTATTATATGAAAAATATAGGATGTTACATTTGGTATCAGAGCAGTTTCTTCTTAGGATGACTTGAGGGTAATGGGTTTATTGTGTTTCTTCTACACGTAGATTTTGAAATTTAGTTTGGAGAAATAAACAAAAATGTTTCTAGTTGGATGTTTGACCATGATTTTTGAAATTCTGATTGTATTTGGGTTAAGTTGATTGTGATGAATGAGGATGAAATTATTAAGAAAGAAAAAGAATATTGATAAAGTAGTCAGGGTGCACACTCATGACTCAATCAAGATCGATTTCTATCTTAATATTTCATGTTTAGAGTGTCTTTAAAAGTTTTGTTTTGATTGATTAATTGGATTTTGTATGAAATTTGATGTTAGACATAAGTTAGAATTTAATGTAAATTGTTTCTTTATGTTAGTGTTTTGCTAGTATTGATAGACACAACTTCTAAGTGAATTTGAAATGTCTACCTTTAAAGGATATTAGATCTCAATTATAGAGTTGTTGTATTGTGGTTTGCTTTATTATAAGATTTATTGTGTGAAATACCAAGTTTAGTGGTTCAACTTAGGAGATGGAAGAAAATCATTAAAGAAACCTATCTTTATTCTTTTCCTAGTACGTTAATTCTCAAGGATGAAAATTTTTGTTATTAGGGAGACTGTAAAACCCTAAAAAATAGCTATAGAAATAAAAATGTATTAAAACCTATAATTTAGCTTTAAAGATAAACAAGATGGTAGCTGAATATGATTTTTAGAGAAAATTTCAAATAAATAGAAAAATCAGTTATTTAGATTCATTTTTGTAAAATTCACCAACTCTCTCTCTCTCTCTCTCTCTCTCTCTCTCTCTATATATATATATATATATATATATCTATATATCTACATATCTATCTTCTATCTATTAAAAGGCGGTTCTTCCCATTTTCTCTAACTTCTCTCTAAAACTTTGTATTCCTTTCGTATCAGACTAACAATCGGAGGTCACCCTTAGATTCCTAGTATCGAGTACAGTAAGAGTGTCCAATCAGATTCTTGAATAGAGTAACTTTATTTTCTGGTCATCTTCCTCAAAGTCAGTTTTAGATCAATTCTATTCTTGGTAGGGGTATTTTTATTGTATCCTCTAAGACATCAGAATGACTGCCTATTAGTCTACTGTCCTAATACTATAGTATGATCATTGATCATAAGCTTTTGTGCATGTTAGGTTGCCTGTGATTTTAAGTGTCTCTACTCTATACAGGTAAGGGAAGCTAGTTTTACTTTTCAATAGAACCCTAGGGTTAGAAGATCTGGATGTAAGGGTGACGTGGTTACCAATTTCAAAATTTCTTGTAGGAATTGATTATGGAATTGCATATGTGTTTGATGATTTTGAAGTGTTGTGAATTGAGAAATGATTTTGAAAGTATAAAGATAATTAATTTTGATAAATTTAGTAGATACATGTAGTTATGATGTTAAATAAGTTCTTTAATGATATTTGATGAAAAATTGATAGTATTTGATGTGATGTATGATCACGACATAGTATCTTAAGGAAAGGAGATACATGTGTTTAGATTGTTTAGGATGCGCATTGTTTGTGGATTTGTCTAAAATGAGGTATCCTAACTTTACTGGCACATTGAAATCATATAGATGAAGATTGTCAGGTAGTGAGAGTCAAAGGAGGTTCATATGGCTATGCTACGGTGTTAAAAGGAATTGATTGGACAAGATCATATGGATTGACCCTATCATATGAGTTTGAGGTGATTCATTTGGGTAGAGGGTTGTGTGGATTTCACAGCTCGGAGTCATATGACAGGTGTAAACCTTTGAATCTTATTCCATGCATGAGTCTTCCAAAAGTACAGTCAAGTGTTTTTGTGCTTGTATAATATGAGTTATTGTATAATATGAGTTATTGTAGAAATACGATAATGGTAATATGGTAATGTGATATATGAGATGAACAATGAAAGTCTGTTGTGTTATAGTTTGACTAAGATAGAAATTTAGTTTATAATTATATATTTTAAAACTCTCTACACCCTTCCTTTTGTGTTGTGTTTGTTTGGTTTTTAAATCTATGATGATCATGCGTTATACGTGAGCAAATGATCTGGCAGGTGGTGTGACTCCTCAGTGAATTGATAGAGAAGCTTTATTTTATTTTATTTTGTGATTATATGAATATATTTATATTAAAACCACTGTGGAGAGGTATATATAGAAATACTAGGATGAATGTATGAATATTTATACATATATCTATTATAGAATTTATGTCTGATATAGTTACTATTATATAAAAGATATGAGATGTTGCGTAGATTCAATCTATGAAACAAAAGCCATATTTTCACAAAAATTTATCAAATTTTTCATTTTGAAACTTTTCTCCATGATTACTTTTAATTGCAAATGCTACAATTATTCTCATTTCGTAACACCTTGGCAAGTCTTTTAAATGTTTTGAAAGCACCATTCTTGGTTACTATAAATAATGTCCATGTATATATAGAGTAATAATCTACAATGACAAGTCCATAATAGTTTTGACCTGTACTTATGGTTTGAGAATGGCCAAATAGATCCATGTGAAGCAATTCAAAGTTTTAGATGTTGAGGAAAAAAAAATTTGTTTAAAAGAAATTTTAACTTGTTTGCCTTTTTGACATGCTTCACAGATTTCGAACTTGATTTTAGTAGACCATCAACTAGATTTTATGAAACAAGTTTGTTTAAATGATGCATGTGTATATGTGCAATGTATCTATGCCATGACCATGACTCATCACTTTTAGAAATTAAACAAACCAAATTTGATGTAATGTAGTAGATATTTAACATATACTCATTATTAATCCTCGTACCAGCTAGTAAAGTTTTCCTGGTGACTACATTTGAAATTAAGCACAATTCTGGTTCAAATGTGACATTGTATCCTTTATCACAAATTTGATTGATTCTTAGTAGATCGTGTTTCAATCCTTCTACCAGTAGCACATCTTTTATGATAATTGAATCTTGATCACCTACATCACCTTTACCGATAATCCTACCCTTGTTATTATCTCTATATGTAACAAATCCTTCATGTCTCAAGGCCAAGTTAATAAACTTAGAAACATCCCAAATCACATGCTTTGAATAACCATTATCTAAATACCCCAATTGTTTCTTGGCTACCAAAGATCCCTATAAAATAGATTAGATTAGATGGGCAAGAAGTTATCCCTTATTAAAATTGGGTTCATAATTGTTATTTGTACCCTTAGGTACCCACCTAACTAGGTGATAAAATTATTTTTTATGATACTTTTGGACTTATTTTTATAGTGAAATAAACTTTTTCTAGCTTGGAACCTGTTAAATCCCATGTTTTTATATCCTTTTATAAATAATTTGTTTCTTTTATAAAAATAATTGGTTACTAGAGCTTTTAATCAAATTTTACTCTAACTCCCGTTATTTTTTGTGAAATAAATGAACAAGATGCATTTGAGGTAAGAAGAGCAAGATTGAAATACTTGAGGTGCAAATAAGACAAAAGTTGGAATGTTGATGAAGACAGCTCAATCGGGCTAAGCAAAGCTGAGTCAGACTCAGGATGCGCCAGTTGGACCAAAAGTACTAGAAATAGCAAGAGAATCCAAATCAAAAGTACTGGACCAGACGTGGACGTCCTAAACCAAAATTTATTTAAACGACTCTTTACATTAGGGTTAGACACTTCTAATCAGTCCTCCACTTTGGAGACTCAACTCCATCAAGAGGCTAGGAGTTAGAAAAATGTAGCCTTGGGATAACGACTACGGTTTGGAGGATTTTCCTTTTCTTCTCTTTCTTTATCCATCTTCTTCATTGTTCATCTTTGATATATACGAGAATGAGGAAGAATTTGTTGAAGAATGAGAATAGAAGACATGAAGATTAAATAAAAGAAGTATGACAAATGAAGATGTAGTTGATGAAATAATGAGAGAAAGAGCCTCAGAGCTTTTGAAGGAAGAGATTAAAATAATAAATAAGGTAGAGCTCTTGAAAATGAAAGGAATTTGAGAGAATGCAAGATAAGGAAAAAATACATCTTAACTTTTGGACCTCTTAACCAATCAAATTGAAGCACAAGGATGGTCGTATCATCATCGTCATCATCATAATCATGATATTTATCATTATAATCATCACATTCTAAAAACAAATAAAAATAAAAATAAAAATAAAATTATAAAGTCTTTTGTAGGAAATAAAATTGGGATATGAGCATACATTCCACATGCAAACATGTCATTCCAAGTACTTTAGTTTTTTGATCCTGGAGGTTAGTAATAAATAGTTTTTTAGTAGTAGTAAATAATAAGTCATAGCTTCAACATTTCTGATCTTTCTCTTTATGATATAGGTCTTCAAAATTCGTCGATGAATTTCCTCTAACTCAAGGAGGATGATACATATGAGAATGAGGAAGAACTTGTTGAAGAAAGAGAAGAGAAGACACAAAGATTAATAAAAGAAGCATGAAAAGTGAAGTTATAAATGAAGAAATAATGAGAGAAAGAGTTTTGGAGTTTTTGAAGGAAGATATTAAAAGAATAAATCAAGCAGAGCTCTTGGAAATGGAAGGAATTTGAGTGAATGCAAGAAGAGAAGGAAAGAAGCATCTTAACTTTTGGAGCTCATGTAATCAATATTGGTTTTCATAAATATGTCATTACATAGATGTTTTTCTTTTAAAATGTTAGTATTTGTTTTTTTTTTTGCATTAATGTTTGTTGTATTGATTCATGGCATGATAATTGATTCTTAGGATATTGAGAAATATAATTTGTAATCAGGATCTGAATTGAAATACCAAATGGAAGCTTGTGTGTAGGAATAGAACATGATTTGTTTGTTGCCTTAAAACCCTCATCGTGATTGCAAGTTTCATTTATATAATTGATCAAAGAAGTGATGGTTAATAGATATGCTTCGGTTCATTCACCTAAGCAATTAGGGTTTGGATATTATTGTGGGTTGACATTGACATTTGTTTGAAAAGAAGGTAATTTTTTTTATGCATGAGAGTGAGGTTTGATGAAAGTTAATCCTAGCAATTCCATTCCATATCCTCTCTATTATTTTTCCACATTCCAAGTGCCCATTAAAAGTGCAAAAATATATTTTAATTATTTTAATTTTATTTTCTCTTATAAAAGTTTAAACTCTGGAATTATTTGTAGACTAATTTTGTTACAATTGTATTTATTATCGTGTACTTCACAAGTCTCTTGAGAGAGAATAATATATTTGTTAGTTACTACATTTGTGACTAGTACACTTGCGATCATAGTAAAAAAAAACATGCTAACATTAGGCCATTTGTTAATTCCTAATTCTGCAATTTCTAGCAATGTGGTCCTTCCTCATACAATAAAAATAAGAGACAAATGGTGAAGTTTGCCTATCACTGTGGCTGATTTTTTTTTAAAGATTTTCACTTTCTTTTGAAGATCAGGTTTATAATCTATGTCGGCTTTATTAAAATCAGAGTTTTAGGAACCAAGTAAAACATTTAAATTGGTCATTCCTATTGAAAATTTTGCCACAATTTTTATTAGATATCTAATTATTTTCATGCAAACCTTCACAATTCTCACAATTAGCTAGTTACTCGATTAAGGACAATTACAGGAAGTATTCCTGTAAATTGTTTCATGGTTTTCTAAAATTAGATGTTTAGTCCCTTCAATCTATTATTTGAGAGAGCTAACATTTTCTTGTTCATGTGTTTCTTTAAAATCTTTAAGCAGAGAATTATAATTTTCATCACTCATGGAAATAATGGAACTTACACTGCTTGTTGATTCATACCCAACCATTAGACACAAGTTAGCTTCTTCATTTTCCCTTGAAGAGTTGCTAGATGATGTATAATTGTCTTGCCACATGATGTAGGATCTTCCAGATTTTCCTCATTTACTATTCTTCTTCTCAAACCTTTCTCTTTATTTGAAAGATTAGGACACTCTACCTTTATATGACCTTGCTTTCCACATCTAAAATAGGTAAAGTTAGAAGAACCAACATCAAATTTTTTATTATTCCTTTTAGGTTGTTCATTTTTTTCCTTTCATTTCTTTTTGAGAAATTTTTTGAAATTCCTTGTCAACAAGTTTAATATTTTTTGTAGAACTGGATTCACTTAAGTCTCATTCACTATTTTCTTCCTTCTGAAAGATGTCATAAGAGAAATTCCCTTTGATTTTCTCTCACCACTTTCGTACTCATTCAATTTGTTCATCTCCAGCTCTTATTCCTTGAGATTTCCAAATAATGTTGTAGTAGTGAGTGTAGTGAGGTCCCTAGATTTCAAAATAGTAGTGACTTTCGACTATTAGTTTATGCCCAAGCTCTTCAGAATTTTTATGTTAAGCTCCCCTTTATCAAACGACTTACCAAGACCAATCAGATTGTTTATTGTGTGTGTGAATCTCTTTTGCACATCACCGATGGTTTAACTTTGCTTCATTATAAAGAGTTCATACTCTTGAATCAACGTGTGCTTCCTGGCTCATCTTACATCTGATGTGCCTTTATGTGTTACTTCTAAATATCCCACATCTCTTTCGTCGAGGAACACTATGATGGAATACGCCTCAGCCACCCAAGTTACAAAATAAATAGGTTACTAAGCTAGAGACTTGATTAAGAGTGTAAAAGGAGATTGGGCTTGATTGGGCCTCCAATAAGGCGTCTTGGTCTAAGGTTAACTTTGAAGAAGATCACCCTAGAAGACCTCTAACTGTATAAATTGTTTAAAATAGTTTAGAATAATTTGGGTCAAATAGAATAGATTTGAAATTTGTATTTTGGGCTATGTAGTGTAAGATTTTGGGCTTTGAAGCCCATAAAAATGTTGGACGTCCACCTAGAGCAATCTAGGCGCCAAGTCACTCAAGACACATGAGAGCATGCGTCACATGGAAGCTAGAGTGTCCATGGAGTTGCCACATGACAACCTCTCATTTGAGAGGATTTAAGCTTGGAAAGCAAGCTACTTTCTTGCCACATGTCATCATCTAAGTGGAGAGTATTTTGAAGATTGCTCCGCAAGCTACCTCCTTATCACATGTCATCACCTAAGTGAAGATTATTTTGAAGCTTGCTCTACAAGCTACTCTTTCAACATGTCATCACCTGAGTGGAGAGTTTTTATGAAGCTTCTTATACAAGCTAGGACTTCCAAAACTCTATAACTAGAAGTGTTCACTACATGTAAAATTAACTTGACATTAGTAATGAAATGTTGCTTATTTTTTGTTGTTCTACTTGTTCCTAAGTTCTTCCTAAGTTAATCTCCTTCTAAACTTAGCCTAGACTTTTTCGTAGTGAGTTGGCCTCACATCTCACTCTCACAAATTCCTTCTGCTCATCAAAACCCGCTCATCATCTAGTCAAAAGAAGAAATTACATAGATGACTACTAGAAAAAAAATGTTTTCAATCACTTTTTACATCAGATGTGCCTTCATGTGTTACTTCTAAAATATCCCACATCTCTTTAGCCAAGGAACACTTTGAGACCTTTAAAAAATCATCAAGATTCAAAGAAGATGTGATTATATTCTTTTCCAAACAATTATATTGATCCTTTTTACTCTCAACATCAAACCATTCAAATCATGGATTTTTCCACAAATTCGCCTTAACAACATGTTTAGGAACATAAGGATCATTTTTAATTGCATTCCAAATACCACATGCAATTAATTCAATGAAAAAATTTATTTATATTATCCCAAATTGATAGTTCAAGCCAACAAACATTAGCAGCATATTAATTGAGAATCCCTCAATAAACAAAAGTTTATTTTCAGCCATTAGGATCAAAACTAGTATAACTTTCAAGAACTAACTCTTGATACCAATTTAAAACATTATTGGCTGAGTTTAAAAGAGGAGAAATTGAACTATTAAAATTTTTCGCAAATTAAAAAAGCTAAAATGAAACCTTTTACAAAAATCAATAAACTATATAAAATAGTTCATAAGTATAAAAAAAAAAAAACAATTGATTAGATTTAACTTTAAGTCAATTTCATTCACTATTTTATCACGCCAACAAAAATCAATTGATCAATTATTTACTTTTAACAAATTATAATTTTCAAATCAACAAAATCCTAGAAAAACAATTGATTACACCCCAGATACAATTGAATAAAATTTTGAATGAATAACAATTTTAACAAAACTTGAAAACAGTAAAGAGATTAAGATAAAAATAAAATGTGCACAAATTTTATACTGATTCATTTTTTATAAGAGCTAAATCAATTTTTGTTTTCTAATCAAGTAAAGATTTCACCAAATACAACACACAATACAATTTGAATATAAGAAAAATAGTAAGAACCACACTTTCCCTACAATAATAAAAATCAAACTGCCCAACAACTTGCTACACCACTATAACTAGAAATCCTATCTAAATAAAATGAAAGAATCTTAACACACTTAAAAAATTGAAATTTAAACTAATACAAAGACAAACTTTGTAACCAAATGAAACTACAGGTTCAAGGTCTCAAGAAAATTCCGTGCTGCACGTTAGACAACTCCAATGCATCTAAAACAACTATTAATTTGTACCAATTGCTCCAAAAATCAATAATATGGTTTGACAATAAAAGAGAGTTATCTCAAAAACTCTTTTTTTACTCAAAAATGATTTTAAAAAACTCTCTGTATATTACAAGCTATTTAAAGCAGATATTTATAAAACATGTTTCAATTGATTAAACTTTCAATTGGTTAAACTTTCAACTGAATTGAGTGATTTCATTTAAATGAATTCAGTTAATAAAGTTGAAAATTCAACTCGTTGTATATGAATCTCAATTAACATGTTTCCTGTATCCTAATGAACAATTATAGTTTAATTTATTGATTAAAGATAGAATCTTATGCAAACCTATTTGTTATCGCTCCTAGTTTCCAGCATGTAACATGTATCCTAAACTATTTTGGTTTAAGTTTTGCGGTTCTCCTAGTAATATGTTTGAGATCATCTCAACTATATGATACTATATATTCGATATTATCTCAGCTATAAAGTACACTTATAAATGTATGAAGATGTTTTTATAAAAGTAAAAATAACATATTTTAAATAATAAATATTTTAAAGACAAAATAGAAATAAATATTAAAAGCTACTTCTATATATAAGCAAAAAAAAACTTGTTTTTCATAAGTTAAAATAAACTTATTCTTAAGTTAATTTTTAAAATTTTCTTATAAATATAATTTTAATCTCTGTATTTGCGAATTCGAACTTATGATAAATTCAATTTCATTATATTTTATATTTTAATTTATGAAAATTTTAATTTCATTGTATTCTATCTTTTATTTCTTTTAGAAGTCATTACCTTATTTGTCTAATCAAGAATGTAAAAAGATCCAACGAGATATTAGTCCAATCAAATATTATAATGGAAACTGAGAAAAATCAAGGTAAACGGGAAAACTTTGAAATTATATATTTTAATAGAATAACACTTCTGTTTCAAAATGATATATATATATATATATATATATATATATATATATATATATTTTTCTTC
>Ga0209489_103780_pt1:0-27500 | contig 28903 bp, 17 predicted proteins | sample SiratrowhiteBW_FD_187527 | JGI IMG/M metagenome (GOLD analysis project Ga0209489, IMG submission 187527) | Root nodule microbial communities of legume samples collected from California, USA - Siratro white BW (SPAdes) (version 2) | ecosystem: Host-associated > Plants > Roots > Nodule...
GTTTTTTTTTTTTTTTTTTACTTTTGTTACTTATACCTCCCTAAATTATTAATTATATTCCCTTTCACTTTAGTATTTTTATTAATAAACGATATAATTTGTTATGCAAACATTATAAACATACTTTTACAATTCCGTTTAATTGTTCTTTAGATCCCATGCTTCTTCTCTCTTATTTTTTTCATAATAAATAATAAATTTTTATCATAATTTTTTTCACTGTGCTTTCTCTCACAATGTATGTTGAATGAGAACTTGCAAGACGTTTCCCATGTATAGAGTTGTATATTATATTACAATACGATGAACCTAAGAAACGGTGACTTAATAATTAAGGGAGCTATAAATGTGGGTCGGTGAAAAAGTTGGGCCACAATAGTCCAATATACAAATTGGGCCCCTCAAAAAATCCTTGCCACTTCTTGGGAACATCAAAATTGGTTGCTCTGCCCGGGTAGCTCGAGGACTCAGTATTGACGACGTCGTTTATAAACGCGGAATTGTTTGTCCGCATTGCAATCATCGACGCTGAGACCGTATTTGCCTTCAACAATACGCCAACACCCCAAAGGAACACTCGTTTACTTCAATCTTCAGGTCATTGCTCCTTTCCTTTCCCTAATTTCCCATTTCCAATTTCCAACACTCAAACCCTAACCGGTCAAAAATGGGGAAAACCGCCTTCGCCACCGGCGTCGCCGCCTTCTTCCTCCTCCTTCTGGTGTTCCCCTCCACGGCGGAGATCAAAACCCTCACCATAACCTCCGACACCCGCCCCATGATCCTCTTGGAGAAATTCGGGTTCACGCACACCGGCCATGTGTCGATCGCGGTCTCCTCTGTGTCCGTTGTGGCGTCGTCGGGGTCGCAACCAGACCCTTCCCGGTTAGGGTTCTTTCTCCTGAGCGAAGAGTCCCTTCTCCAAGTCCTAATCGAGATCCAGCAAAACCCTAGTTTCTGCGTCCTCGACTCGCACTACATCAAGGGCCTCTTCACCTTCCGCGACCTCTCTCCCCCTCCCGCTGCCTCCGTCAACCGCACCTTCCCCGTCACAATCGCCAACGAATACAGCCTATTCTTCGCCAATTGCGCGCCGGAAACCTCCGTCTCCATGGCGGTCCACACGGAGCTCTACAACCTCGACCCCGACAACTCCCGCGACTACCTATCCGCCGGCCAGACCCAGCTTCCCTCCCTCTTCTTCCTCTTCTCCGTCGCTTACTACGCCTTCCTCGCCCTCTGGCTCTACCTCTGCCACTCCAACCGCCGCTCCCTCCACCGGATCCACCTCCTCATGGGCGCCCTCCTCCTCATGAAGGCCCTCAACCTCCTCTGCGCCGCCGAGGACAAGCACTACGTCAAAAGCACTGGTACCCCCCACGGCTGGGACGTCCTCTTCTACATCTTCCAGTTCATCCGCGTCGTCCTCCTTTTCACCGTCATCGTCCTCGTCGGCACTGGGTGGTCCTTCCTCAAACCCTTCCTCCAGGAGCGCGAAAAGAAGGTCCTCATGATCGTCATCCCCCTCCAGGTCCTCGCCAACGTTGCCTCCGTTGTTATTGGCGAAACCGGCCCCTTCATCAAGGACTGGGTCACCTGGAACCAGGTCTTCTTGCTCGTCGACATCATCTGCTGCTGCGCCATAATCTTCCCTATCGTCTGGTCCATTAGGTCTCTCAGGGAAACCTCCAAAACCGACGGAAAAGCCGCCAGGAACCTCGCCAAGTTAACCCTCTTCAGACAGTTCTACATCGTTGTCATTGGCTACTTGTACTTCACGCGCATTGTTGTCTTTGCACTTAAAACCATTGCCGCGTACAAGTACCGGTGGGTGAGCAATCTCGCCGAGGAGACTGCTAGCCTCGCCTTTTACGTGGTCATGTTCTACATGTTTAGGCCTGTGGAGAGGAATGAATACTTTGTGCTCGATGAGGAGGAAGAAGAGGCCGCGGAGATTGCCCTCAGGGACGAAGAATTTGAGCTTTGAAACAAATTCACTGACTACATATCAGGTTCTTCAATCACTTTGTTGCTACTTGATAGTTGCTACATCTACCGTTAGAGAGGTGTCGATACTGGAATGCTGTGTCAGTATGTTAATTTTTTGTGTTTATGTTTTCAATTATTGTGCGGAATAGAAGAAAAGGAAAAGTGTGATCATGTTCTCTTTCAAATCCAACTTCACTCTAGGAGCTGTACTTTACGCCCTTAATTGTTACTGGGTATTTTGATACTGTTCATTCTATTTTTGTCTGAATTTTCCGTGTTCCCCTTATGCTTGATTGTACTGTATGGCTAAAACAAGCTCTTCACTTTAGTTCAATAAATTTTTACTTTTCACAATCTCAACCTTACTGTTCTTTATTTTTGTTTAGGGTTACATTTAATTAATGCTAGCAATTGCTTCTTGATTTGTGTTATATAGGATGTCCTGCAAATTTTTTTTTTGTGTGTGTGTTCCTTCTATGATAAAAGGCATTGCTGTCATAGTTTGTATTATTGATTGTTTTTTAGATTTAATTCACAAGGTATTTGATGTTTTCTTATCAGTGCAACATGGTTGCATTCGTGGATGACTTGGGAGAAAATTGACATATTGAGCAAGTGAAGGATGCAATTGAACAGAGTAATACCTGGCTCCGCTTTTCTTTTTCGAGTACCTTGAAGCAAAGCAAGACTTGATTGATGGGCAAGTGGGGGGTTTTTGTGGTTTAACTATACTCTCTAACTAGTTGCGTATTAAATGTATGTATGATTTTTTATTCGCCCTTGGTATTTACTTGTTCTTTTTTGTGAAAGATGTGGTAGAAATGCTGTTGTGTTTACTGTTTGATATATAAACTGTGCAGACTCATATAGAATGGGTACTCAATGAAGAGTTCCCTTTTGAAAGCTCGATTTTGAACTAGTTACTTTATGTTTGTTCTTATCTCACTGAACTTTACTTGTTTAGGAAAAAAGCCCGATCTTACGTTGTAAAAGGTAGGCCATGTTGGTTTTTCCATCTTACTCTCTGGTATTCGTAGTGAACAGTACGACTTGAATGGAGTGTAGTTCTAGTTCTGCGCGAGAGGATCTAATCTTCTGTTGATGAATATGCTCATGCAGAAACAGAGTATAGTTCTAGTTCTTGAAGTTTGTTGATGCAACTGAAAAGTTTATGAATTTTTAAGACACGAGATACAGTTTATGTGTTGGTTTTCTCATTCATTGAACTTGATGCACTCATGCTTTTGGTTTTGAAGTCAGCTATTATTATGTTATGGTCATCGTTTGATTGCCATGATGCCGATTTTTTGTATATTCAATTTTGTCAAATAGTTTTTTGCTAATTTAGACTAGATAATGGAATTTTTTAACTGCACTAGGGTTACTGCGTTTTAATCTAAAATCTGACTTAAAATGGATAATTAGTTGTTTGTATAGTTTAATCTTGATGTTGTCAGTGGTTCTGATAAATATCTTGATGTCTGGTTTATAAGTTCTCTCACACTTACTGATTACACAAGGTATAAAACATGCTAGCTCTTCAAAATAATTTAAGTATTTTATTTATTCATATTTAGAATGATGGTATGAGTGCAAAAGGTGTGTAGTCCGATACTCAGATTGTTGAGTAAATAACTCTAACCTCCTGAATACTATATGGTCCAAGTGATTTTGTAGTTTAATACTGTGTTACAGATTTTTGCAATGCATGGATTTGATCTTCCGTTATGGACTTCTTAGAGAAAACGGAAGGAATGTTAGGTTGTGTCTTTGAATGATCCTCTGCAAGAATTTAGGGCCATGACATAATTTGTTGCTATGGTTATGAACAAGTTTACGTAGAAAACATTTAAGAAATAAGATAAAAAGATATAGTGAATTTTTTCATAAATTGAAAATATTTTATGCAAAATTTAGTTTGTAGAATTTGTCATATAATTGTTTTTTTATTCTTTTAGAAGTCTTTATGGGAAATTTGCCGAAGCCTTATATATCTAAATCACTCTTTTGAGTTTCATTTGTTGTTTTGTTTAAATTAATCGTGAATCTTTATTTTTTTTAAATTTAGTTTAATTTGTTTCTTTTATCAATTTAGAATTAACACTTTCAATCATGATTAAAAACCAGATTTACATATGTGATTTACAAATTCAATATTTTGTGAAGAATGTTAAATTTTTTTACAATGTGGGCGAAAATAGGTTTTGATCCTAAAGTATTATTTTTAACCATTTTCAATCATTTTTATGATAAAGTTTTTAACCTTGTTGATGTTTATATTGAAGTAAGGATTAAGTTAGATTTAAAAGATAAATAAGTAAAGTAAATTTTTTAAAAGGTAAATCATGAAATTGAATATGATTATAAAACTTCAAATATTGAAAGTTTAGTTTAGTTTATTATATTTCATTTTTTCTTTTTTTACTGGTTAATAGGATGTCATAATTTTTTTATTTTCTAACTAGTTTAAAAGTTATTTTAAGGGTGAGCTAGATTAGAAACATATAGGATAAAAATATTGACTTTATTCCAAAATTATATAGAGTTTTTTAAAATACATGATAATATTGAGCTTTTTAAAATACATTATTATAACTTAATGTATAAGGATATGTCTTCTGGGAATGAATTAATTTTTTACATGTACAGTAAGAATGGCTTTCATGTGATAATATATTCATTTTTAAAAATTGAAACTGTTGAACATTGTACCTGTAGAACATTACAAGAGTTTGCATTTTTTTTTAATCCGCGAATAATTTATGTATATATATTAGTAGTATTAGCAGTACTCCAGTTACCAATGCATAACAAACAGAGCCTCAAAAGTTGAAAAACATACGATATACTATAAGAATGAACTGATACTATTCTTCCCATATATATAATACATTTATATTTTGAATTAATTCTTAATATTATTTTTTATATATTAGAATAAAATTTGACAATTTCACTATACTTATTCCTAAATTAACTCTGCTGAATTAGCAGGTACCAAGAATAGCATTATGAAAACAAACTGGGATCAGAAACAACATGGAATACTGGATAATTCACAGACCGTCATGTATCAGAGACAGTATGCGCCATATAACATTGCCATTTGATGAAGCTTTCCATATACCTCTTCTTCCACAATTGTAGACCATTACAATACAATTATTAATACCTAATAACCAAAGAACATGTCTCACACAACGACACACAACACCAAACGAATCTGCTTTTCACGTACCTCCTCAGATTTCTTTCAATGCGGTCCTAACTTCTTCCTCAAATCCAGGCCAACACTTACTGTTATGAAAACCTTAAATCCACATAACCGAGCATAAAAGTATTTTGGATACTTCATAGCAGATTATAACATATTACCACATCATTCACGGCTATACAATCTCCACCAAGATAATTCGATCTTGGTGACACTGAGCATTCTTAGATATGTTTTCTTATCTTCTTTAGACAATCCAGAATATGTTTAGACGGTTGGTTAGTCTATAATCCTATTAAACAGTCTATTAACATATTTCAACCGTCTCATGATGGCTTGCTAAGACCATTGGTTAGTCATCTTTTCTATTTAGTCGTTTCTGTTCTTCTGTTTTCTGTCTTTTGTTCCTATATAATTGGCCTTTTGTGTTAATGTTTTGTAATTTGTTTACTCTTTACATATCAATGATAAAGCTTTTCTAGTCTCTTGTCTTTCTTCTTATTATTTCTTTTGTGAAGCATCTTAGTTTTACAACAGTCCCCATCATCATCCGCTGCCATATCGTCACTATTTTACAAAATTCCCCATAACATATTTCACATGCTACATCATCTGACAGCTTCTTAACCGTGCACCACCATCATCTTAATTTTTCACATCTTATCCAAACTATATCAGAAATCTTTATCAATGGCATTGCCCAAGACACACCAACTTCGCAAGTTTGCCAGAATTATTCGTTATGCACCTCTATAATATACCCTGCAATGACATTACCCACTGCACACCTGAATCATATCATGTTTTTATCTCCCTAAACAGAGTTCATCACCTCCACCAGCACCACCACCTTCACAGTAGATACCAACTTTAGTTAAAATTGTAGTTACCTTTAGTTAAAATTGTAGAGTGAATATAATAAAATTTCGGGACAATTACACTTTACTAATTATTGGTTTAATTTTGAGTAGTTACATTTTTGTCAATTATTAACATTTATATAGACTTATTTATCTTGTAATGTTTATAAATCTCAAAAGGTTATATGTAGTGTTCAATTAAGACAAAAGAATAGATAGATTTTGATGGTAAGAAACTAGACTCAGTTTTTGAAAACTAGTTCTACCTAGATTCTTGTTGATTCAAAATTAAAATTTATCTAAGGATTTTTATTCCTTTAGTTCTACTAGATTTTGATTGATCCAAAATTAAGATTCATGTAAGGATTTTTATTCCTTCATGTGTTTGTGCATGTAATTTCAAAGACATGTCTTCCATCCTCATAAGTATTGCGTTCATTTAATATTCTGTCTTTTCCATAACCAAATAATTATCCTTCTTTGCCTTTAAAATTAAGTGTGGATTGATGGTAAAATTTGGCACATTAATTCTAAACAATTCTGAATGTTTTTGAATTATACAATTTCTCTTTTTTTTTTTTTACCATTATTTGTTAGGTACAAATTGTGGTCATATTTATTTAATTTATTTTTTTTCTTTGTTTCAATTCTAAGAAGTTTATAACTTGATTTTCTAACGTCCTAAGTCAAAATCGTGACAAAAAGATTCATATTATTAATTCTCCTCGATATATATGAGTTTTGTCTTGATCTTGTAGTATTTAAGCGGTAGATTATTTGATGCACTTATGTGGATTATCAGTTGCCCTTGGCACATTCTTTTATCTTATAAGTTTTATTTTATTTTATTGTTTTCATCTTTTCCCTTCTCTTTAGTTACTTATTATTTTGTTTTTGTATTTTCTTTCTTAATTTCTTGTCATTCTCCTATTCCTATTCTGTCCATATATTGTACTAGTGTTCTCAGTTTAATTCTTAGTTCTTATTTTATCTTAATTGATATATATTATTATATATTTTTTAATCATTGATTCACATAATTTCTCTCATAGATTCAATTTATAATTCAAGACAAAATATAAAAATCACTTATTGTGTAATTTTTATTATTATATTACTTCTATATTGTTTAAGATTTTAGTGGCTATATATACTGTATCCATTAATGTCTTTTAAGACAATTCTAATCACCAACTATATCTTCACTAACCATAGAGGGCCAAAGATTATCCAAATAATTGATGAAGAAAGACTTTTAATTAGATCTTGTCAACCTACTTTAATAGTCCTCATAGTTCTATTTAGAGTTACTTGGAACAATAAGAATATAAAGAAGTTGACCAATAAATTAATATCAGTGAAGACAAATTGGACTATATAATTTGTAACCTAAATTTGGTAAGGATCAATTTTTAACAAGTTCTCTTTTATGTGCAGACGACGAGCAAGAAAATTAAATTGAGCCAATGATTAAGAAATATTACTGTTTGATGCTAATTGTTAGCAAAATTCTAGAGTGGCAACGAAAATGATTAAATTGATAGTGAAGGTTAATATTTAGGCTTGCTATGGGGCTAATCTCTATAGTAATTTTTCCTTAAACTATATTTTAAAATGTTTTGAAAATTCAATAAATAATATTTTCGTTAGTAATCAGAAAAATTAAGGAAACCTGTTCAAATAAGTCATAAAATAATAATATAAGTGAACTTAATATTAAATCCAACTAAAAGAATTACAAGATTTGGGAGTCTTTTTCAATTTATATGGGTAAACGATTAATTGGTTTTTAAATATGTGATGCACTACCAAATATTCCTCTAAAAAATTAATTTAGTCTCTAAATGTGTAAAAAATTTCAATTGGTCCCTATTATGATTAAATGACAATATAGTTTTTTATTTACATTAAATTTATTTAACATTCTCTTAAAAATATGTAAGGTTCGTAAGCACTTGCATGTGATTAAGGAGTGAAGTAGGTGGAAAGTGATTGTGATGAAGATGAATGATGTTGTTAAGCACTTTAGAGGGAAAAAAGTTTAGCAATAAGAGAAGAATGAGCTTAAGGAAGCACACTGATTAGATCCCCACCGGCCAGAACAAAGAGTAAAACGCAAGTTTTCAGGTAAAACCCATGAAAAAGAATGTTATTAGGTGGAAGTTATGATTATATTTTTATCTTTATTTATTCACGCCATTGCTCAATTATGTTCTCTTTTGACCACCACTTATAAGCATTACAACTTCAAATTTCGACTCTGGAAATCAAATATAAAAATACCTCCATGATTAGATTCATTTCAACTCATTATTTTAATATTTATATCTATTTTCTCGTTATTATTATGGTGTTGCTCTGATTTTTCTTTGATGCTGCGTTCCCTTCTCATTGTTATGCACCAAATTAAGAGTTTGGTCCAAAGACATTTAGTAATAACTTATTTGAACTTTAATTTTTAGGTGTTTAAGAGTTATCATAATTCTTTTCCTTTAGAGTAATGCTTATTCGACAAATTTTACTTAAATTTCATGCAAAATCACTAATATTTATGTTTTGTGGCTTTAACAATTGCCTATGAGAATTGGATAATCATTTTGGAAGAAGGAAGAGAAAGATGAAGATTCTAGTAAAAAACAAAAGAGTTAGAATAAGCCAAGATAATTTTTAAAGATCTCACTAAACTTTTATTGTTGAGTAAACTTCTCAAATATTCCTTAATTACATTTTCTGAGCGAAATATGATTAATGGGAAAGATCCACAAAATTCATTTAACAAGAAATTTTTGCCATGTAAATATTCGGTCATAGGTAAAGCATTGAAAAATTGTTTGAGTCTAAGTAGAAACAATTTTTTTTGGAATTTACAGTTTACTTGGAGCAAATTTTGCTCGTCCAGTTTCTTTCTACTTTTCCAAAAATTTTGAGATTTATTTGAAAGGTGCCATTATAATTCATGTATCTTTCTAAACTGTAAATACAGATAACATTATTCCATTGCTCCTATCTTATACCATTCTTCTTCATTTTTTTTTTCTTTCTGAATTTTGATGTTTCTCATGACAATGGGTAGCTAATCTTTCTAGTGTGGATTTTAAATATGTAACCAAACTCAATCTTTCTAGTGTGGATTTGAGGTACAACCTAAAAATGTAGATCATTGGTATCTTAGAAGTGCATGTAATAAAGTAATTAACACCATAATTTCTCATTTTCTTTTTAAATGTATATAAATTCAATCTATTAACTCTATTTGATCTTATGCATTTTCCAAATTTTTATTTTATGTTGTAAGGGTGGGCATGAATTGGATTCTTAAAATGCAATCCAAATCCATATATTTGGAGTAGATTTAAATAATAAGTATAATATGGTTATAATATTTTTTTTTTTTGAATTTTAGTGGATGAGGAAGGAATATATGTTTTTAACATATGTTATGTTTACTTTTTAATTGTAGCTTATGTAAAATCATTATATTTTACTTAAAGCTTATAATTTATTTTCTCTACATCAATTATTTTCTTTTAATACGTTACCAACAGATATTTCATCTCTAAAGATAAAGACAATAAAATACATTTTATATTTTTAAATTAATAATTATAATTGTAACACTCTCATCAAAACTATCTATTTTATCACAAATTCAATAGATGATACGTACAACGCATTCAATATTTTAATATACAATTTAAATATATTTTTTTCAGAGAGAGAAAAAGTTATATGAGAGGAACTCTTACAATAATGTATTAAAATTATATATAACATAAACAATTATTATTATTTATTTTTTGTCATTACACAATTTGAAATTAGTGTAAAATAATTTACTTAAATATAGTTTAAGTCCCTACATATATTATTCTATTTTATTTTAATCTCTATAGTTTTTTGTTATATTTAAAATGTGTAAAGGAAAAAGAAAAAAAATATTTATTATTTTTAATATTACATAATTTTAATATATTATAATTAGTAATTCCTAAAAATATATGACATTTGTTTTTTTGTCTTTAGAGATAAAATAAGTAATTAAAATAGATAATTTCACTATCATTAGAAAATATAATATTAAAAATAATATATAAAAATACTAAGTTCTCCCTATTTTTTTTCGTTGAAATTACAGTTAAAATGTATTATCAATAAAAGCCCAAATCAATAGTCACCATCACTCCGTTAACAGTTTCATTTTTCAACACGTTAGTCAAAAGCTTTCAAGTTCCAACATAAGTTTACTATTTTCCAGGCAAACACATGCAAATGCATTACTCGTAATTAATTGATTCACTTATTCATTAAAACAAGCATAATTCTAACAATACGTTTTTTTATCCAAAATAAAAAATAACGCATTATTTATCATTAATTGAAATCCGTTAAAAATTATAAGATATAATAGTTCTTGCTCTCTACTCATGAATTTTAGCAAAATAACGTTATAATTATCAATAAATTTGAATCGATACTAAAAAAAAAATAGGTTAAAGACAAAACACTTCCTAACCCTTATCATGGTAGTGTTACTCAAAGAAGAAAAGCCAAAAAACTAAAAAGATAAACTTCAATAGTTCATCATGACTTTCACATTCATCCATGGGATATGGAAGGTAATAATATGCTGAAAGAGAGCAAAATTAACAAAATCTTCTACATCGTACAAATAAAAAAAAATAATACATAACCCTAAACATAAATTCCATACTTACATTCACAAACCCCACTCAAAAACAAATTAAAAAATGAAAAAGAAAAATAATGATACACAAAAAGGAAATTTGGCTGTTGAATTGAAATTGAAACCTTAAACTAACGAAAGAGAATAATGTATGGAAGTCAAGATTTTGTTTGGACAACATCTAAACTAGCGCCGCAAGACAAGAACCTGCGGAAAATCTTAAACAAGGCGGCGAAAGAGATTTCCCTCATTTTTCTCCAAACCAAACACTTCCTTCTCCTCACAAACCCATTACCCTTATGACGAGACCTACCCTTCACTTTCTCCTTAACTTTTCCGAAACATTTCTGGGTTTTCTCCGGCACCGTCTCTTTCCTCGAAAATTTGTAGCTTCGTAGGTACATCTGTCTGCACGAGATACTATCCACCAACCTCGGGTGCCCACGCACGTGCGAACCCCTTCTACGCACAAACTCCGCTTCGGATTCCGGCCACTTGTAGAGATTCACGTATGACGCACGCACCGGCACACGTGCGTCGTTCACACAGTTTGATATGCACACAGAACTCATCTTCTTCTTCTTCTTCTTCTTTCTTTTCAAATCCTCTCTGTGTAACAATGGAAAATGAAAATGAAAGGAACAAGGGTGAAGTGTGTGGGGGAAGAGGGGTCATTGATTTATATAGTGGGTTAATTTTGTCATGTGTGATAATTTGCAATCACTATGTTTTCTGAATGAATAATCTCATTAATTGAATGTGTGAGATGAGACTTTGTTAGGCAAGGGTTAGATGGCCTAAAGAAAATTCCATCACAATATTAAAAGGGTAAGTTAGACCATTTTTCTTTTAGAAGTTCCTTCTATAAGACCGAAATAAAAGAAAAAATTAAAATCAACTTTTGAAGTTAAAATTAGATTTAATTTATGATTTTTTTTTAATTCGAAGGGCTTACGAAAATGAGTGTTCAAACATAATTAAAAAAAAATTGAACTGGAATGTTGAGATGTATATGATGATGATGATAGGTTGTGTTTGTTGGGTGCCGAATTACAGAAACCTGCGTGGAACAATCATGTTTTTTTTTTTTTTTTTTTTTTTCATTTTTAGTCCTTATTACTTTGTTGCATCTCTGTCAGCATTTTATGATGTGACATTATTGGCCTACTTGCCTTATAATTAAATTCATTGAGTGTGGTTGTTTTGTTAATTTCTTAAGTGGGCTTTTCCAATTAGGATAAAGATTGTGATTAGTAAAATCCCTATTGAAACTGAAATAAAAAAAAAAAAGAGAAAATAAGTTTTTTTTTAACCTCTCTCTCTCAAATATACATCACTTAAATTTCATTAAATATGGTAATTTTGTTATCCTTAACAAGAATAATAATATTAACATCTTATGAATTGAAGAAGACTTTTTAGGAGTCCAGATTCTCTAATGGTTTTGGTACGATTTTTCTGTTGTGTCTTTAAATTATTTTATTTAATATATTTAAAAATATCAAAATTTCGGAGTTACATTGATGGGATTGTAAAAAACAGTAGCAAATTCAAAATATTTTTTTAATTAACCAGACAGCATTTGTTCCTAATGGAGGCAAGGAAGTGTTGAGCCAGATAGGAAGAAAAAATTTATGTAAATTTTCACTGAGAGTTTTGACTTTATGAGAGTGTTAACAGCAACATTAATATTTATATTTATGAAAATGTTAATGGCAGCATTTAGGAATGTGTGAATGGCAGCAGTTACATTGGGTGACAAGTGGTGAACATGCAAATGATCAAATAAAGAAATCATTTATGACAGCATTTATGTTGGGTGACATATAGAAAAAGGTTACTTTTTCCATTGAAATAAAAACTGAAATAGACAAAAAATTGCTAACTTCTTTTAGTCTTCATTTATAAGATATTTTTAAAAAATTGTTTGTCCCAAAACTTCTTTTAAATTTTTTGTCAAATTAACTGCTTTTTTTTTCTCGAATTCTCTAAACTAGGATTAAGTTTAGACAAAATATATAATTTCATACCTATTAAAAGAATTTAGTAAAGTTCATTTTTTTATTTCATAAAAGATTTATGTTTTCAATTTGTTTAATTATATTTAATGGAGATTGTGTTTAGATTTTAATATAAATATATTTTTAAAATAGCATTAAATATGATTGCTTAAGTTAAACTTTACTTCTATTTAATTTTATTAAATACAAACATTGTTTTTCCTATATTTAAGTTGACTTCTCAAGTAGTAATTAAGAACATATACTATTGTCGTTTAAAAGAATTATTGATTTAAATTTTATGGTTTATAATATAATATAAATTTAACTATTTTACAAAGAATTCCATTTTAATACTATAATTATTAATATAATTCTTAACTTAATTTTGTTAGTCCTTCCATTAAGTCACATATTAATATTCAAAATATAATAGTATAAAGTTAAGAAAAATATTACAAAATTATTTTTCAAAATGAAAAATATTTAAATAAATATAAAATATAATTATCTAAGACATTTTTTTAGATAATTTTTATTTTGGGTTCGTTATTTCTTACTTGACATGTGTGAACGTACAGTTTAAGTTTAATTAAATTCACCTTCCGAATTATTGTATGTAACATATGTCAATACATAATTTATTTATTTATTGAATATCTTTGATGGTATAAATCTATAGTGTAACCCATATTATTATTGTACATTAATATTTAAAGGAGATTGAATAGTTATAATATATTGGTTAAAATATCTTTTTTTCATATGTTAAAAATTTATTTTAATAATTTATTCATATATATATATATATATATATATATATATATATATTTATATATATATATATATATATATATATATATATATATATATATATATATATATATATATCTTGTTTATATGAACTGCGATAACGATATAATATACATAAACATATAGCTATAAGTACAGGAGTAATATCTAAATAATTTATGCACGAGACGGTATATATATTCTCGTAAAAACTTAATATGTTAGTTCATTAATTTGCTTTAATTGGTTAAATGTACTTAAAAAAATTCATTTATATAATATTCATATAGAAAAATATAATTAAAAGAAATAAAGACAAATATAAATATACAATTATGCTATAAAGATAAACAGACACAGAAAATATTATTATATAAATAATAAAATAAGTTAATATAATAAGATAATTTGTAGAGTCTTTATTATTTTTTGTGTGCTTATTTTCTGTATTAAATTTTAGTTTTAGTTTTCCATTTAAATGACATTGAAAACTACTAATGCAACTAAATTATAAATAATATGTTCTGGTAAACACGAAGAGACTAACTTTTCTTTGATCTTATATTAAAGACTGAGAAAAATATTAAAATAAGGTCTTGAGATTCAAGAACAAAAAGCATGACAAGAATTAGGTGGAACAAAAAGATATTTAAGTTTAGACCAATTCAAACGCATCATTTTAAAAAATTTACCCAATTCCAAATCCATAAAATAAAATTAACAAATTAAATCTTTTTAGGAAAATCCGTAAAAAAAAAATATTAAGAAGATTTCAAATAATAAGAACTGAATCAAAAATTACAGACACTATCTTTAATTTAAAATCTTAAATTTGTACGTTTTTTTTTATATGTTATTTAACAATCTTAATTTTATTTAATATAAAACTTAAACTCACACTTTTAATACTTAATAAATTTAATATTATATATTTATAATATAAATAAATTAATTAAAACTAATAAGTTTGATGGATGAACTAAATTTTTTAAAGGATTGAAAATGTCATTCCATTGGGGAAATTAATGTTGGGTTAACCTGCTTTACTACTCTAAGTATAAAGTTTTAATTTTTAAACTGAGATATGAAGGTTTTCAATTGATTTTTTTTTTTAATGGTTTAAAATGAAATAATATAATTAACTTTAATATCGGTTAAGAATTTAACTTAAAATTTTATTATAATATTATTTAAAATATTCAAACTTACTTTTTTTCTAACTCATTTTCGATCGAACTCCAGATTATTTCATATCAATTTATCCATGTGTCAGCATTAACAATATGCGGAAAAAATAATAAGCTTCGCACATAAGCTTTGCTAAAGTAAGAGATTGTCTTACATTCTACAAAAGCATTATCCACTATACTATAAATTCATATTTATGAAAGAGCATAATTATACTATAAATTCGTAAGAAAATATGTTAAAGCTTGTACTAATTAAAAAATATAACTTAAACATATATACCATATCTATATGCAAATATAAGTATTTATAAAAAAGTAATTTTTTTTTATTTTTTTAAATATTGTTCCATGCACTTGTATTTATATTTGCTTGTATAAATAATACAATCAATTCAGTTCACAACCAATATTTACTAAAGAAAACTATTAAAATAAATTTCAATATAATAAAAAATATATAAAAAGATAATTTAATTAACAAACTACGTTACTTAAGTATCTCTGTCCATAATTTCTATATTAAGGATTTTTAAAATATTTTCTTAAAACTTATATTAAATATGTCGTACCAAAAAACAATATCTCATTCAATCCTAAATTCAATCTTCACAACTAATGTTTCATTAAATTTTAAACTCAATCCTCACATGTGAATCCAAAAGTAAAATAATAGATCAAAATAAGTTTAAAACAACTCAAATCTACATTTACAATGTTAAAGTGTTAAAGTGTGTAAGAATTTTTATAAACTTTTTGTTTCCTCAACTTCTTACCACACATAAATTTATTTTAAATAAATTAAGTGAAGTGTTATACAGTAATTCTTTTAATTTTGATTTATTTGAAAAATATAATTACATTATTTATCTATATATTTTAGATGTATTGAACACCAACATAGTAATAATTATTAATATGCACATAAAAATACTTCATTATTAATGATTTCATATTTATTATATCAAAATCTCATAGATTACTTATATACATATTATGGTCTATTGATATCTTTGACCATTTAGAGGTGAATAAATTGTCTAATGTTTCAACAATTAATCATTTTTAGCTGAGTGTATCATTTTACAACAAAACAAGTCCTATCCTCTTTAACATCTCAATTGAATTTTATATTTTATCATATATATCAATTCACACTCAATAAGTGTCTTTCTTGGAGGTAAGTTAGTAAAGTATCATATATTATTTTTTCCGAGAGCCTTAATTTTTGTCTTCATGACTATAATCCATTCGAGTGAATGAATAACTTTCTCATTTAGTCTTGGTTCACATTGTGAAGAGATGGAAAAAAAAAGTATATTTAAGATGATTAACAAACAAACTTCTATATATATATATATATATATTAAAATAAACTTGAGAAAATATCAAATTTTGTTAGAGTCTTGTATTTTATTTATCTATAATAATTTTGTGAGTTGATGATGATAATCATTCAAAAAAGATGGAACATTTTGTGTTTAAAAGATATCAAAAATTCTTAATTACTTCTTTTTTGTTATTTTTAGGTGTTATGCCATATATTATTTTTAAAATTTTATCATATGAGTAAGAATATAGATGATTAAAACACATCTTCATTATTATCATAACTGTTCTATAATAAAATTGTTTGTTTATTTGATTAAAAATGTGTTTCAAACAAAAAAATTTATATGCTATGAATATTTATTATAACATAAACTTTGGTCCCAATTTTAAAACCAAGAAAGTAACATTTACAAAATATTTGACTAAAGTTGTTCCTATTAACTTCTATAACATAGGCTAGACAAAGACAAATGAAAACTACAAACATATTTGGTTTTTTATAATATAACATTTCAAATGAGCTCTTGTTAATATAAGGGAAAATATGTTTATTTATAAAATAAATTACATGAAATATAGTATAGGACTAAAAAATCTTCAAAAGATTGAATTGAAACATGATACAACCTGTAACATTCAAAGTATGTTAATATTTTCTTTTAACATGATACAAACACATTCAAAATATGTTAATATTTTTTTTAACAATAGAATTTTATTAAGATTTCTATTTAGGTGTTTTAATGTAAGTTATTTAATGTATTTTTTCAAAATTATTAATTTTTTTTAACAAAAACTCTTGTTCATTATTGTTTCTAATAATTTTGATGTTTTTTTATCAAACTAATTTAAACGAGACAACAAAGTAAATAGATGATTTTTTTATTTTACTTTCAATTTTCATTATATTTAATTATCTCTTGTATTCATAAAAGAAATATTAAAGAATCTTTTATGTCAACATGTAGTAAATCAAAAGCACTAAGGAAAACACAACAACTTATTTTTGATAAATGAAAAATATTACATATTTTAATTTTAACACAATGTATGTCGTTAAAGCTTTTATGAACATGTTCTATAATCTTGTGTTAATTTTAATTTGATTTAATTTCTGAATTTTTTAGAAAAAATAAAAATTAAATAAATGTATTTATAATACAATATTATATTCATATTCATATTTATATTAATATTATATATTTTAAAATAGTATAAACACACTTTAATTTTAAGTTTTATTTTTATTTTATAATTAAATTGATACATTAAGTGAATAAAATAAATTAATTTAATATTTGTAAACATCTGGACCTGAAGACATAACATTTCATCCTTACATGGGCAATGGTTAGAGCACATCTTGGACTAACACATCATGAACACAAACTAATTTGGGAAACATTTTGTTTGTGAAAACATTACAAAATCTTAATAATTTGGGAAAATTTAAATAATTAAATTAAAATTTGTGGCCAATGAATAAATCCGTTCCTCTCTGTTTGGCGAGTACATGGGACTCAAGAAGCACGTTTAAGAAATAACGTAGCGCCTTATCATGTCTCCCGCCATCACCACTTCGATACAGCCGTTATCCCTCGCCGTCGCTTCGGCGGCGCGTCCTCCGCGGAAGACGGCGACGGTTAAGACCGGCAAAAAGCAAAAGCAAACCAGCCTCGGCTTCGGCGGCGACAAGAAGGAGACAAAGTGGCACTGCGTGGAGGGTTGTGGGGCATGCTGTAAACTCCAAAAGGGCCCTTCTTATCCCTCTCCTGAAGAAATTTTCGACGACCCTTCTGATGTTCAGGTCCATTTTCTATTTCTAGCTTTTTGTTTTTCAAAAAAAAAAATAAAAAAAAAATCAAATTAACATGTACTAGGTTAGAGTGGTATCGAATTCGGTTTCCTTAACCATGGTCTTTCAACATTTGAGTCTTGTAGACGAAAGAATGTGAATGAGAGGAAAATTTTCACTCTAGAGTAATTAGTTAAGCTCCACAATAGAGATTAATATTAGTCATAGTGATAGAAAAGAATGGTGGATACAACGTAGTTATAAAAAGTTCAAATAATTTGTTTGTTCTTTTATTTTTGTCACATGTGATATACTCTGTGAATTGAGCTATTAACATGCCATTTTAATGATTGATTTGTGTTACTGTGATGAATTTCAGCTCTACAATAGCTTGATAGGACCAGATGGATGGTGTATCCATTATGAGAAGAGTACTCGGAAATGTTCCATTTACCCTGGTTGCTCATTATGCATCCCATTGTTGTTGTTTGAATTTCAATTATTTCATTGATGTGAATGTTAGGTTTAGAGTTAAACTTGTCATTCCTTTGTTCTTCTTCAGATCGTCCGTATTTTTGCCGTGCGGAGCCAGAGGTGTTTAAATCTTTGTTTGGGGTTAAAGAGAAGAATTTCCACAAGGAGGCCTGCAGGTCCACCTTTCTCACTTTTTAATTAAGCATTTCATTAAGAATCAAACTATGATTATAAGGGAAACTATCTTGACCTAATGAATGGTTAAAAGTAATGTAAGTAAAATAATCTCTGCCATTCAAAACTGAAGGGTGTTTGAAGATTAACTTGTTTCACGTGCTCCCTAGATAGTTTCCCTCTGTTTAGTTCAAGTGTCTGTCTACTCCCTAGTGGCTTTAAGCAATATAATGGGGAAAGAATGTCATGAATTTTGTGAGATTGGACAATTCTGAGGCTTTTATTTGAGGCCGTAGCAAAATGTTGGTGCCTTGAGATTCTATTTTTTTAAAGCTGGAATTAGGTGCAACGTTGTGTCAAGATTTGGTAATGAAGCTTCTGGGGAGCTGGTTATATTTATGAGGAGGTTCTGCAGTATCTCTAGTTGGAATACACAGTTAATTATATATGCTAAGAAAGAAAAGTAAGTTCTACACATACAATGAAGTTAACATTTGTCAACCTTTGCCTTTATTTGGTTGAGGAACTAATGGTGGGTTGGAGCTTTCGAAACGATGCTATTGGCATAGTAGATTGATTATAACATTGCAGTATGGTGCACCTGAACTTCTAACTGGACGTGTGACTTTGCTAGATGCCTGAACCTGAGGTATAAATCAATCATCACTCCTCACAATGGAGAAGAGTTGTTCATAGTGTGTTGAGGCTAGGACACGTGCATGCTGAATTTTGCTAAAGCAGAACTCATTTCAAATTTTGTTACGTTGTCCCATATTTTCGTGTGACTTTTTAGCAATTTCTTCACTGAAAATATTGTACAAAGAAAAAGGCAAAAATTAATAAGCAGAACATTTCCTTGAAGGCTGAAGCTATTTTTTCTTGAAACAAAGGCACCCAAAGAAGTGTGCTTCTTATCCAATCTTCTTTCTTTCTTGCAGTTTCTGCAGGGATTCAATTAAGGCTATTTATGGTTCCAATTCAGAGGAACTTTATAATTTCAACAGCTCAATAAGGAAATCTTCTAGTTAGAATTTTTGGGCTTTGGATTCGTAATTGCTCAAGGTTATCATCTTGTCTTTGCGTCCATTGATTATTATGCTGGTGGTAGTTTCCTTGTTTATAACTTCTGATATATGATTTCTTGAACTGATGCATGTACTATCTGAATTTATAAAGTGGAACCTAGCAACAGCGGAAAAAATAACTATACATAATGAACCTTTTTGGGAATTATTGATTCTTGCCTTGTATCTTATTTTGGGATAACTTAAAGACCCTAATTAGTTAAACCAACTATTTAATCTCTTATTGTTTTTTCACTGCCCAACATTAAGTTCCATACAACATTGCTGATGGGTGTGTGGTAAAATTTCCCCTTAAACTTGACTAGTAACTCTTTATTACATTAACATGTGAGACACTGCTATTCCTTCCATTCCGTTAGAATCCTCCATATTTAGTATCTGCCATATTAAAAATAAGGTAAAGACTAGAGTTCATGTAATAAGAAATTGAGAATCTTTCCTTATCCGTGGGTGCATCTTCTTTCTGCGAAACTTACAAGCTGTTCCCTGAAATTTTTAAGATGCCAAAATTTGACTGAACTTGGATCATATACTAAATGAAATATTTGTGACAGCAGGCTTTCCCAGGCTTGCTTCTTGTCTGGGATGGGACGATTTCTGCTCACAATGCATACGTTTAAGCCTTTCAAGCACTGTGCTGCGAAACTCTACTCCTATTGAAGCATGGTTACTATGTTGGTGTTCATAGACTGGCAAACAATTTTTCATGTTCCTCTAGCACTATGTTTAGAAATGCTTACTTTGATAATCACGGTTCAGGTTTCCTATGCCACTTTTCTTACTTCTCTGTTAAACAGAAGCAACAACAGCAGGTTCACAATTGAAAACATCGTCTGCGGGTTGCTGAATTCTAAGAACTTGGAATATGAGCTTATATTGGTGGTTAGCAAATAATTAGAAGTTTGGCACTTACCATGAAAGTATTGTTCAGATCCAAAAAAGGAAATGCAAATGTATGAAAGACTACTATGACTTTGGATATACTGAAAAATGCTATATAGGACGAAAATAAGTTAAGTCAATTAATTTATTTATTTTTTGTATTGGTTTTACATTTTTTTAAATTTGAACATTGTCATTCATTTGTTATCTTTCTCGTTGATTATAATAATTGCTTTGAAATTTCTTATATCAACGTATAACAAATAACAAAATTACGTATGGTTTTCAATGATTACCTAATATCAGATTTTATTTATATCTTGGATTATTTAATGTAATATCACCATCGACTGCCACCCAAATACACTTTGATTTACGTATTTGAAATAATATAATAACTAAATATATATTTCACCATAAAAAAAGTACAAAATATACACTATCTATGTGTTTTTAAAATTCTTATAAGTTCTTTCAAATATTATGATTTCATTTTTCATAAATTCTTTAAAATCTAAATTACAAAATCCTAATTATAAAAGTCTTTAAAAAAATCATTATATTATTTCATAATCTTTTAAAATCTACGTAACCTTTATATATATATATTGAATACACCCTTAATATGGTGATGGGTGGTATTGACTTTGTTTGAGTGATAGCTAGTACTAGAGTCTACACACAAACACTGCGAAATGCACGAGAATCCTAATGCCTATAAAAATAATGGTCATTCATGACTATTTATTTGTTTTCCCATTTTATCCAGATGAAGTACGACATTTATTTATTTTGCTTCTGAATATGCTGTGCAACACAGTACTCTGTCATATGTACAAGTGGATACGAACATTGACACCTTTCTTTCCACCTTGATGAATATCTATCTCCTATAGATCGTGATAGTTGCCTATTAAACCAGAAGAAAAATAACTTTTCGTCGTTTCGTAAACAAAATTGCAGTGGACGTATACTGTGCACGACGAAGTTTGTTTACTATGATTATTTCATATTACAGTACCAAGGCCCAGCTCATCCCCAGCGTCATCATCATCTTCAAATAACTTCAAAAGCCGAGCCTGGTCCTGTTCCCTTATCTTCTTTTCCCAAAACTTATATGCACCCACCACTCCAAGAATCAGTATAATTGAAACCAAAGTACACAGCAAAACCACAACACCTATATGCATTCCTTTTCCATCATCATGCTCATCAACTACAGAACATGAATACAAGTAATTTTGTTAATATATAAAATACACCAAAGGTAATCAAGTAAATGAGTAACAAACGTACCATGTAAATAAAATTTAAGTGCTATACATCAGTAAAAGTTTGGGAGAGGGGGCAGGGAGGGGATGTTGTGGATATTTCTCTCCATGATTTATAAAATAAGTTATGAAAAAAAAAAATCCTGAAAGATTCCTTCAAAAACGCAAGGAAGTGGAGCAAACTAAATTCTGGCATACCTAGTAATTCCGCAGGTTGATCCGTTAATAAAGATTCAATATTAAAAATAAAATAGTTATGATAAAAAAATTATTTATTTACAATAAATAATGATATCGTTAAATCTAAAAGGTGTTTATCCTACATTAGTTACTAGTTAGTTCGTATAAGTTTTGTAGTCAAATTCTGTTTGAACTATGGAATTATGCAGATTTGCACAATAGATCACAATAGAGGGGCGTTTGCATAGTAAACACAAAATACAGAAGATAAACAGAGCAATTTAGTTTATTAGTATTATTATTTGTTTGCTTACAATCTGAATTAAAAGGCTATTGAATTTAAGTCATCTTTAATTTTTTAATTCAAATACCCAAGTAATCCATGGTGAACAAATTCAATACAATAGCAATGGAGGTTACTTGCTCTTCGTTGACATAAATCATTCTCTGAAATTTAAGCAATAAACACTCGAACTACAGATCAAAAGAATCATTCATACAAATTGAAATGAAATGCTTTTGAAAAATATACAACTTCTGCAGTTGCATCTCCTATGTCAACTTTTTTTCAAATAACTAGTGGACATATGCTGTCAAATGGCATGATTATGGTAATAAAGAATCATTAAAGAAAAAAGGTTGCAAATACTCACCAGCAGCAAGTGATAAGCACTCTGAGCACAGAAAAGTAGCACTGAATTGCTTTTCCTGGAACCGAATGTATTCACCATCAGGTGCAGTAAAGTCAGATGGACAAAACTCCCATTTGTCAAGTACATCATCCGAAGTAATGCTGTCTTCCTCATAGAATCCACACCGCTTGCATTTTTTACTTGTAAAGTTGCTTAAAGGCTGAAAGTACAAAGCAAAATTCAAGTATTAGCCAAAACAGTAACACATGCAGCTCAAATGTGAAGGTACTTGGAATTTAATGACTGAGCCTTAGGTTCCTAAGCAAAGCAGTTCCTCAAAGTTCACAGATTAGTCCACGAATTGTAGTTAAAATCAAAATGACATTGCATTTGCATTGCTTGTATCTAAATTTCCCATTTCCAGGACCTAAAGTCAAAAACAGAGTCCCCTTGATTGAACCAGAACTATATTCCTAGGCAGTCTACTGTTGAAAGTTAATAATTACTTACTTGGCCAAATAAGCAAGGGGTCAAAACTTCACTTGTGACACATATCGCCCCAATTCCATATAGGTGTGTATATGAATTCACATTACATCATTCAAAATCGTGTTAATTACCAGTTAAAGTGATTTTCAGTGAATGTTCACATGTTTCATTTCACATCAAAGATTTGATTCTAAATCCTAAACTAATTCTGAGTCGATGTAACCTTGGGTAAATTGTGTAAGATAAAAGAATGTTTTAGTTCTAAGTTGCTTTGAAAATAAAAACATACAAGCATCAATCACTTCATTTCAAAATTACTTTACTTCATAATCAAATTTGCGAACGCTCATCCAAATTAAGATAGTCTGAGTCAGTCAAATTTACGTATGCAGACATATGGCAATGGAATCACTTGATTTACTTCTAATGAATTGGTGACGGGTATAAAACATAAGTAAGAACAACAAAAAAAGAAAACTAACACATAAAAGTAGTTCATTCAAATCCAAAAAGAAAAACATACTTAAAAATAAAATTTATCCAAATTTTAATTACCTCATAAATTTGGCTATTTTTACCAAAGTCTTTTTTAAAAAAAAAAATTGTTCAATTGAGTAGTCAAAATAATCTTTTAAATTTCATATAAGTATCCTGTTTGATTGTTGTTAATTGACTCATTCTCTTTCCAAAAGTAAGTTGACCAGCAAGTCTAGAGACAAAGGAGAGGTAAAAAAAAAACAAGTTGACAGGAGAGACAAAAGACAAAAGACAGAAGTATTGGCTTGATAGCCAAAAATCCAACAATACTTATACAAAATAAAAAATACTTTAAATACTCAATATAACCAAAATCTTTAAGACTTAGTTGAAAATAAATTTAGGAACGGTGAAAACTTAATTCAGCCTAAAAAAAGACAAAATTAAGACGTAAAAGTAGCTCCCTGAAATCCAAAAAGGAGAGCAAAAACTGGAAAAATAACCTGCCAAGATTCTTCACCACTGAAAGCATACAAGGAATGCGATCTCTTGACATCTAGAAGCACGGTCTTGGATTCCCCTTTGCACTGGAAATACACAGTTCTAGTGGCTTTCAGCCACTCGTGCGTTTTAAATACCTCAATTGATCTCAGCGACACAACTGCACATAACGTCGACCCTGCGCAAAAGAAAACAACATAGCACAACCATTCAAACACGCACACAATTAATTTCTCGTTGTATTTTAAAAATTCCACATATATCAATTACAGTCGTCGAAATTTCCCTAACCGAATAATCACACGCTTTATGAACGAAAATGCTTGTTCAGTGAATTCACTGTCCGTGCCGGTGACAGGTTATGAATCAATGAGGAAAAAAGAGAAGCCGTTAAGTCGGGAGAGAAATTTTACCTGGAAAAGAAGTGAAGAATATGGAAGAGATGAAAAGAAGAAGAGGAACCCTAGAATTGGGATTCAACATGGCGAGAAGTAGAATGCAAGAAAATGGTTATTCTTGGTTGTTTTGGAGTGCGCGAGACTGACCAGGTCGTCCCGTCTGGTCTACGCAATGTGCGCAATACGCACCAGTCAACCGGAAAAAACCAGGAAGCTGCCACGTCACTGCCGGCGAGGCCTGCCGTTGACTTGGACCTTGTACTCATCTGCGACCAGCAGAGACTATTTCGGCACCTGAACATGTGAAGTAGCTTCAGTTTAATCTTTTTTCTTTAGAGAAAACATTATTTGTATTATGTTATTTTTTTTTCATCCGTTAAAATTAATTATAATAATAATGTTTATTTTACATGTTAGTATATATATATATATATATAATAATTAATTTTAAGTAGCTTAAAAACTCATCTAATGATTTCACTAATAGTTGCGGCACAATTATTTCAAATTTGGAGTAACAAAATGAACTAGTATATTCTAATTTTGTTCGCTTCATTGTTAGTTTATTGAAATGCGATGAAATAACTTGATTCGTTATAATTAGAATAACTTGATCCGTTATATCGCATCATCTTTATTATTTAACACACCAAGTTCTTACATTCTTCTAATTTATACGATATAGTTTATTACAATTGTTGTTTTTTTTTTTTTTTTTTTTTTTGGATAAAGAGACCTTCTAACAAATTTATTTATTAAATTTTGCTTTTAAATTATAGTAAAGAGTTAATATGCTAAAAACTGTAAAACAAAATTGGTCTGGTTTAGATTAATTACGTGTTTTTAAATTTGAAGCAGCGGTTAAACTCTTGTTAATAAAAAATCCTTAAACAACTTAAGTTGGAAAAGAAACTTTCCCATTAATATTTTTATAAAAAAATAAAAAATAAAAAACAAATTTCTTTATAAGTTAAAAATTTGATATTTTTTAGTTGTTGTAGTTGTTTCAAAAATTAAACCATGCATGCATTAATATGAATTCATTTAGATTGTAAAAAAAAAAAATGAGAATGAGTTATTAAATATGAATTGATTATATAATTAATATTGATTTGCAATATATCATTACTTTGTGTCACTGTCTAGGTTTTTTTTTTCAATATTTCTTATTTTACTTTTGAAACAACATATGTTTGTGGACTCGTAATTTTCTCTTGTCCATTAACTTAATTAAATCATATTCTTTTCTTACATCCACAGGTTTTGATTTTGTAATTTTATATTAAAATCGACGATATATTAAACTATAGGTTTTGAATTGAGTAGGAAGTCAATTGTGAAAGAAAATATTTTTTTCAAAGAGACAGTCATTTAGCTCTTTATTTTTATTTTTTTATAATTCAGTAAATTATTAAATTGAAATTAATTTTTCTTCTGTTTTGTAGGGTGTGAATATATCTTTATATTTTATACATAAACTACAAGCGCTTAATTTTGATTGAACGAATTGATCTTAATATATTGAAAAATAAATGTTGAAGAAAATCAGTTAAAATAATTTATTATATGATTATCATTCTTAAAACTCCAAAGATAATTTTATAATAAAAATATCATTATTTTATTTAAAAATAATTTTAAAAAATTGTTATTTGTGTGTTTATCATTTAATAAGAGAACATTTTTTAAGTGATTTGATTCACTCTTTGTTTTACACTAAAATAATAATTCTTTTTAGTGAAAAAATGATTAAAATTAAAATGTGTCTTAAAAAACACAAAAATAGTGTTTTTATATACCATGAAAGAAAATATGAGAATTTTTATATTAACTTTTTTATAACCTTGTTATCATTATTGTCGTTTACAAAAATGTTTATCAATTTTTTAAGCCTATTGTCTTTGTAAAGATTTTTGCTTAAACTTTACGTTTTTCATAAACTTATTCTTCAAAAATATAAACTTATTGGTTAGTTCCTATGATCATTTCATATCTGTGAAGTTTAATGAAAGTTCAAATAGTTATAAGAAGTAACGGCCATTTTGTAGAATGAGCATGCAAACGTTATTATTTTAATTTAAAATTAACATTAAAAAATAAATAAATGAATTCATCTCTGAATGTCCTTATTTTAGTCCTTCTAAGCAGGATAATTATCAAAAAGTTCATAAATGTTAAAAGGTTAGTAAATTTTATCTAGTAAAAAGTAACTTTTATTTTATGTATATGTCGCATGTCTCCTCTTGACACAATAGTTGAAGTTGTATACATGAATAACATCTGACAATCTAAAATAATTATTATATTTAGTTTTTTAAGAATTAATGTCATAAAATTTCATTTATATTTTTCAAATTAATCTATAAATTTTGCCTTTTATAGATATTATTCTTTTATACACACATATATATGTTATCATTTTCACCTGATTTATATATAATTCACTTTGACTTTCATATTATTTATTTTGATACCAAATTCACAATTTAAAATTTAAATACTCACAAATATAATATATAAGCTTTAAAACATGCTTTTAAATATCACAAGAACTTAAAAATAGGATCTAAAAAAAGTATTCACATTAATAATTTATAAATTAGTTGGATACATAGTAATACGATCAAATACATATCATGTAATCTTTTTTAGTTATACTTGCAACATACGACTTTAAATTTGTTATAAGATTTTTAAATTTTAAGTTTTGTTAAACAAAATATAGTCATTTCATAAGTTCAACAAACACCCATTTTCATATATTTATTTGGTCAAAGAAATCAAAAGAACAATAATAGGAGAAAAGTAACTCATTGAGTTTTAAGCTCGGGCTCAACACATTAAGGCTAGAGCTCAATTGCTTGAGATTGTAATTATTAAATTTTAAATGGTGAAGTCGATATAAAAATGGATGAGATATAAGTTAAAATGATCATAAATTATGTAAAAAGGTAGAAAATATAAGAAATAAAAAATGAAAACGAGGAAAGATGACGTGTCTCTGCTGATAATTTATTTATGTATATTGAAAATGATATATTGTAATGTCATAACTTTTCAAAAAGGAAGAAAAAAAACTAACTT